>Ga0265293_10000091_pt1 | contig 207933 bp, 194 predicted proteins | sample Munlanlewell138R_FD_192505 | JGI IMG/M metagenome (GOLD analysis project Ga0265293, IMG submission 192505) | Leachate microbial communities from a municipal landfill in Southern Ontario, Canada - Leachate well 138R | ecosystem: Engineered > Solid waste > Landfill > Unclassified | place... | reverse complement strand
ATTCCCTAGGTAGGCTCTGGCTTGAATCCCATCCAAATGAAAAATTAAGGGCACAGTGGAAATATTATCTAGAAGAAGCAGAACAGGAGCCCCAAGTTCAAAAACAATTGGATGAACTTAAAAATCCCAACCTTAATCCAGAGGATATTAAAATATTGGACCCTGCTATGGGAAGTGGTCATATTTTAGTTTATGCCTTTGACCTTCTATATGAGATATATTTATCAGCGGGTTATTCAGAAAGAGAAATACCAGGCCTTATTTTAGAAAAGAATCTTTATGGCCTTGACATAGATGATCGTGCAGGCCAATTGGCTTCCTTTGCCCTTCTCATGAAGGCAAGAAGTAAAAACAGAAGGATATTTAGAAATAAACCACAGATGAACCTATGCTCTATCCAAGAAAGTAACGATATCCCCAAAGAGGCTATTGAATACTTGGTTAGCCCCAAGGAAACAGAAATAGAGAAGCATTTCCATAGGGAAGACATTGAGTACTTAATTGAAGTCTTCCATGATGCTAAGGAATATGGTTCAATCCTAGAAGTGAAGGAAATAGATTTTGAGGCCTTAGAAAATAGGATTGAAGAGATAAAAAATAATGCCCCAGAAGATATATTTGAACTCCAATATAAAGAGGTAATATTGGAGAAGATTCCTCCATTGATCCAACAGGCAAAGATAATGAGTCAGAAATATGATGTGGTTTGTACTAATCCGCCTTATATGGGGAGGGGTGGAATGAATGAAATACTAAAGTCATATTTAGATCCAAAGCATGGTAATTCAAATAAAGATTTAAGTACAGTTTTCATGGAATGTTCATTAGATTATTTAAAAGAAAATAGTTTTTTATCAATGATAAATATTCCAACATGGATGTTTCTATCTTCTTATGAGAATTTAAGAAAAAATATTATTCAAAACAATACATTTATTAACATGCTCCATTTGGGTCGCGGAATATTTGGTTCTGATTTTGGAACAGTAGCATTTGTAATAGGGAAGAAAAATATTTGGAATTATAAAGGATATTATAAAAGATTTTTCGTAGAACACGTAAAAGTAGAGAGCATCGAGGAAAAAGAAAGAAAATTTTATGGTGATACTGGAGTATATTTTATGCAACAGGAAAAATACAATAAGATTCACGGTACCCCTATAGCATATTGGATAAGTGATTCTTTTATTAGTGTTTTCGATACTGAATTCAAGTTAAAAAAGTATGCAACTATTTTTGAAGGACTTAAGACAAGAGATAATAATCGGTTCCTAAGACTTTGGCATGAAGTCGGAGACTGCGATTTTCATAACTGGAAGCCGTATAGTAAGGGTGGAGAGTTTAGAAGATGGTATGGAAATAATGATTATTTGATAAAGTGGCATAATGACGGCAAAGAAGTTAAATCCTTCAAAAAATCGAGTGGGGGCAATTTTCCTTATTATTTTAAAGAAACTATAACATGGTCAGCAGTAACTAGTTATAAATTTTCAGTAAGATACATTGAAGACTCAATCTTTGGTGGAGGCGGCTCCGGAATAACAAATATTGAAAAAATAGATATAAACTATGCTTTAGGTTTGCTAAACACCCCTATCATCAACGAAATATTGAATGTATTTGGAGCAACACTTAATTATGAAGTAGGTATAATTGGTGCGATACCAATATTAAGCATGGAGAAAGATAAGGATGTGGTTGTAAAGATTGTTCAAAATAACATTAATATATCGAAAACAGACTGGAATTCCTTTGAAACCTCGTGGGATTTCAAGGTACATCCATTGGCAAACCTAAACAAATACATGGACAATTATTATGATTCTTTATTAGCATTAGGTGTACTGGCAGATAAAGAACCTATATATGTGGATAATTTAGAACATGCCTATGAACAATATAAGGAATTTACCGAAGGGCAATTCAACCAACTTAAGGCTAACGAAGAAGAATTAAACCGTATCTTTATTGAAATTTACGGACTACAAGATGAACTTACCCCTGAAGTAGAAGATAAAGACATCACCATAAGCAAGGCAGATAGAGAAAGAGATATCAAATCCTTCATCTCTTATGCCGTTGGTTGTATGTTTGGACGATATTCATTGGATGAAGATGGTTTGATCTATGCCGGCGGGGATTTTGATGATAAGTTTAGAAGGTTTAATGAAAATTGGGAGATTAAAACTAAGGATGGTTGGAAACAGTCTTCTATAAAGATAGCGGAACACAATGTTATCCCGATTGCAGACGGGGATTATTTTGAAGATGATATTTTAGAACGATTTGTAGAGTTCGTAAAAGTTTCTTTCGGTAGAGATACATTAGAAGAGAATTTGGAATACATTGCTGAAACATTAGGTAAGAGGGCCAATGAAACTTCAAGACAGGCTATCAGAAGGTATTTCCTAAGAGATTTTTATAAGGACCATGTTAGGATATACAAGAAAAGGCCTATTTACTGGTTGTTTGATAGTGGCAAGCAAAATGGCTTTAAAGCCCTAATTTATATGCATCGCTACAATCCATATAGCCTTGCTAGGGTGAGGACTGACTATTTGCATAGTTTGCAGAAAAAATATGAAGGGGAAATAATCCACCTTGATATTTTAATAGATTCTGATATCTCCAATAGGGAAAAGGCGGCTGTAAGGAAAAACAAGGAAACAATTTTAAAACAAATACAGGAATGTAGACTTTATGATGAAGCCTTAGCCCATGTAGCCAACCAAAGGATTGATATTGATTTAGATGATGGTGTAAAGGTTAATTATGATAAGTTTCAAGGGATTAAAATTCCCCAAGGAGAAGGCAGAAAACCACTAAAAGCAGACTTATTGGCAAAGATTTAGGTAGGTGATTATATGAATTTATTGGAAGTTAAAAGGACATTAGAAGAAATATTTAGCAAAGAACCTATGGAGGGGAAAAAGAGGAATCTTGTTTTCTGGTATGATGACGAGGGAGAATTTGCTGAAGATATAGGGGAACTCAGGTTGGATAATGCAAAAATCCTAAAACTTGATTCCAACAATTCCTTCTATATAAAATACTTGCTTGAAAAAGAAGATACAGAATCTAACTATCTCTTATATTCCCCTATATCTAGACCCATGCCACGAGAGAATTGGTTACTAGATATCCTAAAATATAATGAGGATTTTTCTACTGACAAGGCCACTTTAATTATGAAAGATTTTAAAGTGGAGGATCCTTCCTTAAGAAATGTATTTAAAGGGTATTTAAAATTCTTTGGAAACAAGGAGAGATATAGAAAATTTGCCTCTTTCCATATAGATAAATTTACAAAAGACAAAGTAGATATAGGGGTTTTGTCTACCTTGTGTAGGCTACCTGTATCAGATTTTGAACAGGTTTTAAAGAAAATATTGATTGAAGGTTTGGAGAAGGAAAATAAACATCTAAAAGAAATTGAGGATTTCGGGGATATAGATGCCTTATGGAATTTAATAGAGAAAAGATACGGCTATACTTACGAAGATAGATCCTTGGAAAAACTAATGATTATGCTTCTTACAAGCCACCTATCTTATAGCCTTGAGGAAAACCTACCCTCCACATGGGAAGATTATATATCTGCCAAAAGGTCTGATGCCATAGTCTTTGTGAGCAATTTTATGAATCACTCCACCCATGGTAAAGACTTTGATTCTTTAGCGAACAAAATTGAAGAAACATTGAATGTGAAGGGCTATTTAGAAAAATGGGATATAGACAAATATATTGATTGTGATACCTTCAGAGCCTTTGATGAGGCAATAATGGATCGGATTAAGGCAAATCTTCTAGAGGGAATTGGGGAGTTTGATAGATATCGTAAAATAATCAATAAAAGAAGGATAAGTCATTGGTTTGAAACTTACAGGAATGAGTATGAGGCCTTGTATTTTGCTATCCAACTTCTTGAAATGGAGAAGAAAATGGATGGGGCTATTAAGCCCCAAACTGCCCATGACTTAATTAAGGCTTATACTAAAGAATATTATTTCATGGATTATTTTTATAGAAAGTTTTATTTTCATTACGATAGGATTACTGACAAGGACCTATTTGAAAAACTAGCAGAAAGAATAGAAAATACCTATACCCATTGGTATCTAAATGAACTTTCAATTAAATGGTCAGCAGCAGTTCAGGAGGAAATGTTGGAGGATTATTCCTTGCTAGGGATTAAACAGCAAAGTAACTTTTATCAAGATTTTGTATCACCCTTTATAAGGAATGATGAAAGAGTATTTGTAATTATTTCTGATGCCTTAAGATATGAGGCAGGAAAAGAACTCCTTAACTTAATTAATCAAGAGGCAAGGGGTATGGCAGATATAGAATTCATGCAAGGGGTTATTCCTTCAACAACCAAGTATGGTATGGCAAGTTTACTTCCAAGGAAGGAACTCCTATTAAATGAAAAGGGAGACCTTCTTGTAGATGGTATTAGCACCCAGGGAACTATAAATAGGGGAAAAATTATCGGAACCTATAGTGATAGCACCCAGGCAATCTCATTTCACGATATGAAAGAGATGGGTAGGGTGGACTACAAGGAGGCCTTTGATGGGAAGAAATTAATCTATATTTATCACGATACAATAGATGCTGTAGGAGAGGTAGCCTTAACTGAAAGGGAAGTTTTTGAGGCTACAGAAAAGGCCTTTGAGGATTTGATATCATTAATTAAAAAACTCATAAACAATGTAAGTGCGACAAATATAATAATAACTGCAGACCATGGATTTATATACAGGCGATCTCAACTGACAGAAGTGGATAAAATCAGCAGGTTTAATACTGAAACCATAGATGCAGGAAGGAGATATATGCTTTCTGAAATTGAAGAAAATATTCCAGATACCTTGCCTATTTCCATGAAATACTTACTAGGAGACGATTCAAAACTAAAGGCTCTTGTTCCCAAGGGCATGATTAGATATAAGGTTCAGGGTCCAGGGGCTAACTATGTTCATGGGGGGGCATCCTTACAGGAGATAATTGTTCCTGTAATCAAATTTAAGAATATACGGAAAGATGAATATAGGGCCAGCAAAGTTGAAGTAAAATTGACTAATATCTCAAGGAAGATTACAAATAGGATTACCTACTTAGAGTTTTTCCAAACAGACTTAGTAGAAGATAAGAAGATACCCTTAAAACTTAAACTATATTTTGTAGATAAAGAAGGTAACCGTATTTCTAATGAAAATATTATTATTGCAGATAGTAGGTCGAAAAACCCCGGAGACCGTACCTATAGGGAGAAGTTTACCCTAAGGGATATGGCCTATGACAAGAATAAAGAATATTATTTAATCTTAGAAGACGAAGATGAAGCAGTAGAGAAAATGTATGAGAGAATACCTTTTATTATAGATTTATTATTTAGCGATGATTTCGGATTATAAAATAGCGAAGGTGGTGAAAAGACTATGGATACAGAAAATAGGGATTTAAATGAAAAATTGAACCATTACTTTTCCGGTAGGGTAGTCCGTAAGGATTTGACTCAAAAAATCAAAGAAGGTGCCAATGTCCCCGTATATGTCCTAGAGTATTTACTGGGCATGTATTGTGCTACTGACGATGAAGATTCAATAAATGAGGGAGTAAATAGGGTTAAAGATATACTTTCAGATAACTATGTTCGTCCAGATGAAGCAGAAAAAATCAAATCTAAAATAAGGGAATTAGGCCAATATACTGTTATAGATAAATTAACTGTAAGATTAAATGAAAAGAGAGATGTTTATGAAGCAGAGTTTTCTAATTTAGGATTAAAGGGTGTAGAGGTAGAGGCTAATTATGTAAAGGAATTTGAAAAACTTCTAGCAGGAGGTATTTGGTGTATTCTTAAAATTGGGTACTATTATGATGAAGAGGTAAGGAACTCTAATCCTTTTATAATAAGTAGCCTGAAACCAATTCAAATGCCGAACCTAGATATAAACGAGATACTTGATGGAAGGAAAAACTTCACCAAGGATGAATGGATTGATGTTCTTTTAAGGTCAGTGGGTATGGAGCCTACACAATTAGAAGAAACAGTTAAGTGGCACCTTATTGCCCGTATGATTCCTCTTGTTGAGAATAATTTTAATGTCTGTGAATTAGGCCCTAGGGGAACAGGTAAATCCCACATATATAAGGAAATATCACCTAACTCTATCCTAATATCTGGGGGACAAACCACTGTTGCCAACTTATTTTACAATATGAATACCAGAAAAATTGGACTAGTTGGTCTATGGGATGTAGTAGCCTTTGACGAAGTGGCCGGTATTACCTTTAAGGATAAAGATGGCATTCAAATTATGAAGGACTATATGGCCTCAGGATCTTTTGCTAGGGGCAAGGAATTAAAAAATGCTTCTGCATCCATGGTTTTTGTTGGCAACATTAATCAATCAGTGGATGTACTTTTAAAAACATCCCATTTATTTGAACCCTTTCCAGAAGCAATGGCCTATGACTCTGCTTTTTTTGATAGGATGCATTGTTATATTCCTGGTTGGGAGATACCTAAATACAGGCCGGAGTTTTTTACTATCGAATATGGTTTTATTACAGATTATATTGCAGAATTCTTTAGGGAAATGAGGAAAAGATCATATAGTGATAGTATAGATAAGTATTTTAGACTTGGAAACAATCTTAACCAAAGGGATGTTATAGGAGTAAAGAAGACTGTATCAGGCTTAGTTAAATTAATTTATCCTCATGGAGAATTTGAGAGGGAAGATATTGAGGAAATCTTGAGGTATGCCTTAATAGGACGAAGGCGGGTAAAAGAGCAACTTAAGAAAATTGGTGGCATGGAATTTTATGATGTTCATTTTTCCTACATAGATAAGGATACCTTTGAAGAAGAATTTGTTTCGGTTCCTGAACAAGGGGGAGATAAACTAATACCTGAAGGGATGGGAAAACCCGGACATGTATATACAGTTGCCCATGGGGATTCAGGGATGATTGGTGTATATAAAATAGAAACAGAAGTTGTTTCTGGGACAGGAAAATTTGAAAGAACGGGCTTGGGAACAAGCAGGGATGCTAGGGAAAACATAAATACTGCCTTTAACTATTTTAAGGCAAACAGGAAAAACATTAGTGGAACAATCTCTTTAAATAATAATGATTTTTTAATGCATATTCAAGATATGCAGGGAATAGGCATGGCTTCGGAGTTGACCTTATCTGCTTTTATTGCCCTATGTTCTGGCTCGTTAAAGAAACCTGTATTAAGCCAACTGGTGGTATTGGGTTCAATGAGCATTGGGGGGACTATAAATAAAGTTGAGGAATTAGCATCTACCCTCCAAGTTTGTTTTGATGCAGGAGCAAAAAAGATTCTCTTACCCATGGCTTCAGCTGTTGAAATTAATACTGTACCACCAGAGTTGTTTGCTAAATTCCAAATATCCTTCTACCAAAGTCCTGAAGATGCAGTGTTCAAGGCTTTGGGGGTAGAATAGATCAGATTACGAGAGTGGGAAAACAATAGCAGGAATAAGAAGAAATGAAATAATAAATTTCTTTAAATAAGAGGGAGTGGCTAATATGTTGGAAAATGATATTTTACAAAGTCCATGGGATATTTTTGATGATATTGATGAAGAGACAAAACAAGAATTTGAATTATCTGATATACTTGTTGATATTGCTTGTAAAATAATTAACTATAGACTAGATAATAATATTACCCAAAAGGAATTGGCTGACAGATTGAATATAACACAAGCAATGGTTTCAAAATTAGAAAGTGGGTAATATAATCCCTCGATAGAATTCCTATTTAAAATTGCAAATAAATAATGAAAGAAACAGAAAAGTTTATTAGTTAGCTTTATTAATATCATTCATACAAAGACAAATAGGGTCACATTCAGGTGGCTCTTTTTTGTACCTTTCTATGGAATAAGTTTATCAAAGGTAAAATATATTTCTATAGGAGGGATTGTATGAGGATAATTGTCATAAGAAAGAGATACCTATTGATAACAATTGTACTTTTAATATCCGTTTTTTTAGCAAGGCATAAATATAATAAAAAAGAAAGTGAAATAGTTACATTTTTGCCCATATCCAATAAAATAATAGGAATAGATCCAGGGCATGGGGGAGTGGATCCAGGGGCCGTGGGAACATCAGGCATAAAGGAGGATAAAATAAATCTTCAAATTGCCAAGAACTTGAAAAGGCTCATAGAACAGAGCGGAGGCATAGTTATATTAACTAGGAATACAGATGATGGGTTATACTCAGATGATGCCAAAACCCTGAGGCAAATGAAAAATGAAGACCTGAGAAAGAGAAAGGAGATAATTGATAACAGCGGCTGTGAAATCTTTGTATCTATTCATTTAAATAGCTTTACAAGGTCCAACTACTATGGGGCTCAAACATTTTACAGAAAGGGGTCGGAAGAGGGGGAAAGGTTAGCCTATATTATTCAAGATGAACTGAGAAACATATTGGACAAAGACAATAAAAGGGAACCTCAGGAAAGAGACGATGTATATTTGTTAAATGAAATAGAGATACCATCGACTTTGGTTGAATGTGGTTTTCTATCAAACAAAGAGGAGGAGCTGCTACTAGACACTCCTATATATCAGGAAAAGATAGCATGGTCAATTTACATAGGGATAATGAATTATTTCACAGAGAAGGCTACTGTTACACAGTAGCCTTGGACGTTGACAAATACCCAATTTTGTTATAATATATTTAAGATATAAACAAGTAACTTGGGAAGGTGCATAATATGATGGACATCAAACTTACCAAAAGGCAATTATCAATATTTTTAATTTTAGTATTGGCTGGTGTATTTTTAGTGGGCTCTTTTTTATTGTCTTCAGGAGTTAGAAGAAAAGTAACAGTTGAAGTTGGAGACCATGACGTAGAATTACAAAACTTTATAAAGGGTGATAAATCCAAGTATGAGTTAATTACTAGATTAGAGGATATAAACTTTGATTCTACTGGAGAAGCACTTATAGAGGTCAAATATAAGGACAAGGTTTATAAATCCAGGCTTCTAATTGTCGATACTACAGCACCAGTAGTGCAAACGAAGGTACTAGCCATGGTATTTAATGACAAAGAACCAGAACCTAGGGACTTTATAGAGGAAATATTCGATTATTCAGAAGTCACAATATCCTATAAAGAAGAGCCTGATTTTGCAAAAAATGGTGAACAGGAAATATATTTAGTTGCAGAGGACGAACATGGCAATGGAGTAGAGGTTCAATCTGTATTGAGAATATACGATATAAAAAAGGCAATAGATATGGAACTAGGTCAATTTTCTGAAATTGGCAAACATAGCTTTTTAAATGAAATCGATTATGATTTGGATATAATCACGGATATAGATACAATAATTGGAAGCCCAGTGGGAAGTTACAATGTGAAACTGTCCATTGATGGCCACATATTGGAATCTTCTATCAATATAGTAGATACTACAGCACCGACAGCCAATGTAAAAGAAGTTGAAACATTTCAAAATATTGCCGTGGAGGCAGAAGAATTTGTATATGACGTAGTAGATGAATCTGATTTTACTGTGGAGTATAAATACGAACCGGATTTTAGTTCACTTGGAACACAGGAAGTATCCCTTTTAGTCATTGACCAATACAAAAATACTTCAGAATATAAATCTACATTGTCCATTAAGGAAGATATAGAGCCACCTACAATAATTGGCGTAAGGGACATAATTGCATATTTGGGCAAAAGTATTTCCTATAGAACTGGAGTATCTGTAAAGGACAATTCTATGGAAGACATTGACCTAGTCATAGACAGTAGCAAGGTAAACCCAAAGGAAAAGGGTACATATGAGGTCATATATCGAGCTAGGGATAGGGCAGGAAACACCACTGAGAAGAGAGCCACTGTCACGGTGGTTGGACTCGTTGTTTCAGAGGATGAATTCAATGGGATTTTAGATGGAATATTAAAAAAGATAACAAATGAGAGCATGGGCGAAAAAGAATTGGCCCACGCCATATATAAATGGACCAAGGGACATATTGCCTATACTGGTTTTTCCGACAAGAGCGATTGGAAAAATGAAGCATATAGGGGAATAAAAAATGCTAAAGGCGACTGTTTCACATATTTTTCTGTGGCAAAGGCTCTATTAACTAGGGTTGGTATAGACAACCTAGATATTACTAGGCTAGGTGGCGCCACAGAGCATTACTGGAATTTAGTAAATATAGAGGGAAATTGGTATCACCTTGATGCCACCAGAAACAACGACAGAAAAGAAACTTTTATGCTGACAGATGCGGAATTGGAAGCGATTAATAAGACTAGAAAAAACTATTATTACAAATTTGACGAGTCCTTGTATCCAAGGACACCTTAAGTATTGGAGTCAAATCTAGATATAAATAATAAATAATGGCAGGTGTAAATATGCAGAAAAACGTATTGGAATATTTGGAAAAGACGGTAATTTCCAAGCCCCATAAAACAGCCTATGTAGACAAGGAAACTAGCCTAACATTTGAAGAGCTTTACCTAAAGTCCAAGAGCATAGGAAGTGCATTATCAAAAAGGCATTACAAAGAGCCCATAGTCGTATTTATGGGCAAAAGCCCCAAGACTATTACGGCATTTTATGGCGTATTGTATTCAGGCAACTACTATGTACCCATAGATGAGGAGATGCCATATCACAGGATAGAGCTAATATTTAAAAGCCTAAGTCCCAAGGCTGTCGTATGCCATGAGGAGCAAATAAGTACCCTGAATGATTTCTCTTACCAGGGCGATATATACCTATATGAAAATATCATAAAAACAGAGATAGACCAGCAAAGATTAGATAATATAAGGGAAAGGCAGATAGATACGGATCCGATGTATATTGTCTTTACCTCCGGTTCCACAGGCATGCCCAAGGGGGTAGTAGCCTCCCATAGGTCAGTTATGGATTACGTGGACAATTTATCGGAAATATTGGCTTTTGATGAAAACACCGTATTTGGCAACCAAACTCCCTTATATGTGGATGCATCCCTAAAGGAGCTCTATCCCACAATAAAATTTGGCAGCACAACTTATTTAATACCAAAGGAATTGTTTATGTTTCCATTGCAGCTAGTAGGCTACTTAAATGAACACAAAATCAATACTATATGTTGGGTAGTCTCTGCACTTACAATGATATCCTCCTTTGGAACACTGGATAAAGAAAGGCCTAAGTATCTGCACACAATTGCTTTTGGCAGCGAGGTATTCCCTATAAAGCAGTTTAACTTATGGAGGAAGGCTTTAACAGATGCCAAATTTGTAAACTTATATGGGCCGACGGAGGCCACAGGTATGTCATGCTACTATGAGGTCAATCGTTCCTTTGAATTGGACGAGGCCATACCCATAGGCAGACCTTTTAACAACACAGATGTGATGCTTCTCAATGAAAATGACCAGTTGGCCAAAGATGGGGAAGAAGGGGAGATTTGTATCAGAGGTACATCTCTTACTTTGGGATACTACAACGATTTTGAAAGGACTAGGGAAGCCTTCGTTCAAAACCCACTTAACTCCCATTACCCAGAGCTGATTTATAGAACTGGGGATATTGGCAAATATAACGAATATGGGGAATTGGTATTTGTCTCTAGAAAGGACAATCAAATAAAACACATGGGGCACAGAATTGAACTGGGAGAAATTGAAATGGCTGCAAACATGGCCCCAGATGTGAATTATGCAGTATGTGTGTTTGACGACCAAAGGAAGAGAATAATACTTATTTACACGGGAGAAGCTACTACAGCAGAAATAGCTGACTTCTTAAAGGACAAGTTGCCTAGGTTTATGATACCTAATCGAATAAGAAAAATCGACGACATGCCCTTTACATCCAATGGGAAGATAAACAGAAATCTATTAAAAGAAGAATATACGAGGAGATGATAACATGGATATTATAGTAGAAATGTTGGAGGATTTACACCCAGAAGTAGATTTTGAACAGTGCAGTTCATTAATAGACGACAAAATCTTAGATTCTTTTGATATTGTATCATTGGTAACAGATTTATCGGAGGAATTTGACATCACCATATCTGTGGAGGAATTGACACCTGAAAATTTCAATTCTGCTAAGTCAATTTATGAAATGGTACAAAGATTAATAGATTAAAATAGGGGGAGCTATGCTATTTACGACATCGAATTTTATATTCTTTATAATCATATTGACTGTTTTATATTATTTAATACCTAAGAAGCTGCAATGGGTTCTGCTTTTAATCGGGAGTCTAATATTCTATGGCATCGCAGGTACTTCTTACTTAATTTACATATCCTTGACAGTAGTCTCCACATATTTGGTTACCATAAAAATAGATAAGATTCAAGAAATTTATGATGCTAATATAAAAGAGAACAAGGAGAAATTGTCGAGGGAAGAAAGAAAGGCAATAAAAGCAGAAGCCAATGGCAAAAAAAGATTTTGGCTGGTTTTGGCGTTGCTATTTAACTTCGGTATACTAGCAGTTCTAAAGTACTCCGATTTTGTAGTTTCCAATATATACAAGGACTTTGGAGGATTTGGATTTGTATTGCCCCTTGGGATTTCATTTTATACATTCCAGACCATGGGCTACCTTATAGATGTGTATTGGGGAAAATACAGGGCAGAAAAGAATGTATTTAAATTAGGGCTATTTACATCTTTTTTTCCCCAATTAATACAAGGACCTATTAGCAGATTCGATGACCTGAAGTCAACATTATTTGCCGAAAAAGATTTTAATTGGGATAATTTTGAATTTGGAGTTCAAAGAATATTATGGGGGTATTTTAAAAAACTTGTAATTGCAGATAGGCTTTTAATAGCAGTAAATACTATAATTAGGGATCCTGGTACATATCAAGGTGCATATGTGTTGCTAGGTATGTTTTTTTATGCAATACAATTATATGCAGATTTTACAGGCGGAATAGACATTGCCATAGGAGTAGGACAAGTCCTTGGCATTAAGTTAAAAGAAAACTTCAATAGGCCCTATTTTTCAAAGTCCATTGTGGAGTATTGGAGAAGATGGCATATTACATTGGGTACTTGGTTTAGAGATTATATGTTTTTTCCCATTTCCGTCAGTAAACCCATGATAAATTTATCTAAATATCTAAGGAAAAACGTCAACAACGAGTTGGGAAAGAGGGTACCTATATATATTGCCACTTTGCTCGTTTGGCTAACTACGGGAATATGGCATGGTGCTGCTTGGAATTTTGTAGTATGGGGCCTTGGAAATGGCATAGTAATTTTGATTTCCCAAGAACTTTCCCCCTTATACGACAAATTTCACAATAAATTTGACGTAAAGGACAAATTTTATTTCAAAGTATTTCAAATAGTTCGCACATTTTGGCTAATGAGTTTTTTAAGGACTTTTGACTGCTACAGGGATGTTGGCACTACATTTAAGATGTATTATAGTATATTTACTGTAAGAAATTTAAATGAAATATTCAGTGGTGGGCTGATGAAACTAGGGCTTGCCATTGAAGACTATATATTGCTTACAGCTGGCGTTGTCCTACTTTTACTAGTAAGCTTATATCAAAGAAGCGGGGGAATTAGAATAAGGCTATCTAAAAAGCCGATTTTCTTGAACTATATATTGTTTTTTGTATTATTTTTATCCATAATAATATTTGGAACCTATGGAATAGGATTCGATCAAAGTCAATTTATCTACAGTCAGTTTTAAAATGTATATACGGAGGTCCACATGAAAAGAAATAAAATCACATATATAATTCTCCTTTTTTTTAGTATAGGGGTTTTATATGTAATTCAACAGCTATTTATGCCAAAGTATATCAGCACCATACAAGAGGGCAGTTTGGTAGAAGAGTATTACTTGGAGAAGGCAAATCACGATGTACTGTTTATTGGAGACTGCGAAGTTTTTTCCAATATTTCTCCTATTAAATTGTGGGAAGAGTACGGTATTACAAGTTATATAAGGGGTAGTGCACAGCAACTAATATGGCATTCCTATTATCTATTGGAAGATGCCCTTAGATACGAAAAGCCAAAGGCAGTAGTGTACAATGTATTGGCTATGAAATACAATGAACCTCAAAAAGAGGCCTATAATCGATTGACATTAGATGGCATGAAACTTTCAACAACGAAGATTAAAGCTCTTAAAGCCTCCATGATGGAAGACGAGAGTTTGCTCTCATACATAGTTCCAATACTTAGATATCATTCTAGGTGGAAGGAATTGACCCTAGAGGATTTTAAATATATGTTTAAAAAAGACAAGGTTTCCCACAATGGGTATTTGATGAGAGTAGACACTAAACCTGTTGGGTACTTACCTCGAGAAAGGAGATTGCCAGATTACCAATTTGGAGATAATAGCTATGAATATCTGGAAAGGATTACAAAATTGTGTAAAGACAATGATGTAGAATTGATACTTATAAAATCCCCAAGTGTATATCCTTATTGGCATGAACAGTGGGATGAGCAAATAAGGGAATATGCAGAGAAAAATGATATTCAATATATTAATTTTCTAGACTATGTAGAAGAGATGAATATAGATTATGAAAGGGATACATATGATGGGGGGCTACATTTAAATTTAATTGGGGCTGAAAAGTTTACAGATTATTTTGGGCAGATTCTCAAGGAAAACTACAATCTGCCTGACCATAGAAATGACGAAAGCCTAAAAAAAGTCTGGGAAGATAAGATAGCATTTTACAATCAGATGAAAAAGGAACAAGAAGAAGAGCTAAGGCTTTACGGATATTTAAAAAGCGTAGGCGAAGCGGCTCAAAAAATTGATGAATAGGAGATGTAAGCATGAAAAAATATCTAATTCTTTTAGCTGCCATTGTATTGCTAACTGGTTGCGGAAATCAGGGGGACAATAGTAAAGACATGAATGGAGAGCAAATAGCAGACCAGAATCATAATAGTCAAGGAACTGAAAATGAAGGGCAAAATGCTGAAGAAGAGAACCAGGGTTTTTCATTTAGTGCTGGAGACCTAAAGATATATTTAAATCAAGAAGCAGCACCCTTTGTTAAAACTTTGGGTAATGCCATGGAGCAGTTTGAAGCACCAAGTTGTGCATTCCAAGGCATGGATGTGTTTTACGTATATCCGGGGTTTGAACTATCTACATATCCTTTAGATGGTTCACATTATGTCAGTACCATAGACCTTATTGACGACAGTGTGTCCACTGAGGAGGGAATATACATAGGTTCTACCTTGGATGATGTCGTTGACAAATATGGAGATAATTACGGCAAATCAGGAGATATATATACATATATATCTGGGGATACTAGTTTATCCTTTGCCATAGTAAATAACGTAGTTGAAAACATAACTTATATGGCATTAGTAGGGGATCAAAAATAAAATAAATTCATTAAAAATGTGCTAGGGAAAACATTTTCTTGGCACATTTTTTAAGAAAAAATAATATTTCAATAATCCTTGTTAAATAATAGACAATATTTAGAAATTGTGATACATTTAACTTATTCCAACAGTATTGCATATTTTTTACAGGTCTTGTATAATGAAGTCGATGCAAGCAATATTATGTTATTGCGGTAGCAAAACAAGTTTATATTTCAGGATTTTGGGTAAAATATTTTGTAGTACAAAAAAAGGAAGGAGTGGTCTAATGGACGGAAGAAAAACGCCATTGTACGATGAGCACGTGAAGTTAGGAGGTAAGATAGTCAACTATGCAGGATGGTTGCTACCAGTCCAATACGAGGGACTAATCCCCGAGCATGAGGCTGTTAGAAACAAGGCTGGATTATTTGACGTATCTCACATGGGAGCAGTTAAGGTATCGGGAAAAGAAGCAGAGAAGTTCTTAGATTATCTACTAACTAATGATATCTCCAAGATGGCAGATGAACAAGTAATTTACACATTTATGTGCTATCCAGACGGAGGAGTAGTAGATGACCTATTGACTTACAAATTCGGAGAGAACGAGTACTTCTTAGTCATTAACGCTGCTAACGTGGAAAAAGACTATGACTGGATTGTTGAACAACAAAAAGGATTCGATGTAACTACAGCTAATGAATCTGATGAAACTTCTATTTTAGCACTACAAGGACCAGAGGCTGTAAACATTCTTCAAAAATTAGTAGATATTGATTTATCACAAATCAAAGCATTTTATCTAAAGAGAGATGTAAAGGTTGCAGGAGTAAATTGCATGATTTCAAGAACTGGATATACAGGAGAAGACGGATTTGAAATCTATGTGGATAACGAAGGAGTACACAAAATCTGGGCGGAGCTAATGACCGTAGGTGAAGATTTTGGACTTAAACCAACAGGATTAGGCTGTAGAGATACTTTAAGATTTGAAGCTACACTTCCATTATATGGCCAAGAGATTTCTGACAAAATAAGCCCATTAGAAGGCGGATTAAAGTTCTTTGTGAAACTTAAGAAAGAATCAGATTTCATAGGAAAAGAAGCCTTAGTTAAGGCAAATGACGAAGGCCTTAAGAGAAAAATGGTAGGCTTTGAAATGGTAGGCAGAGGTATTCCAAGAGACGGATACGAAATTCAGAAAGACGGTAAAGTAATCGGCCATGTAACTACTGGATATATGTCACCAACATTGAAAAAGAGCATTGGAAACGCTTTATTAGAAGCAGGAGAAACAGAAATTGGAAATGAAATAGATATAATAATTAGAAACAAACCAGCGAAAGCTGTTGTTAGAGACAGAAAATTTTTAGCAAATAGATAAAATAAAAATTATTAGGAGGGTTAATTATGAAGGTAGAAAAAGATTTACTTTACACAAATGACCATGAATGGGTTAAGGTTGAAGGAGAATTTGCTTATGTTGGTATCGCAGATTATGCACAACACAGCCTTGGCGACATAGTATATGTTGAGCTTCCAGAAGTAGACGATGAGTTCGAAAAAGAAGAAGCTTTCTCAGCAGTAGAATCAGTTAAGGCAGCAGCAGATGTATTTATGCCAGTAGGCGGCAAAGTAGTTGAATTAAACGAAGAGTTAATCGACGAACCTGCTCTATTAAACACAGACCCATATGGAAACTGGATGGTGAAAATAGAATTAGCTAACAAAGAAGAGCTAGATGAATTGATGAATAGCGAGGATTATGAAAAGTTTTTAGCTGAGGAGGAATAATATGATGCATCCATATATCCCTACTACTCACGAAGATGAACAGGAGATGCTAAAGGTAATTGGGAGGGAATCTATTGAGGAACTGTTCAGTGACATTCCCGAAGAGTTCAGACTAAGTAGAGAACTAAACCTACCAGGCGCTAAGAGTGAGTTAGAAGTGAGCTCATATTTAAATTCTTTAGCAAAACAAAATCGTTCATTAAGTGAAATGACTTGTTTCCTTGGTGCAGGCGCTTATGACCACTATATTCCGACAATAGTCGACGAATTAATATCCAGGTCAGAATTCTACACATCCTATACGCCTTACCAACCAGAGATAAGTCAGGGAACACTACAATATATCTTTGAATATCAAACCCTTATTTGTAATTTAACTGGAATGGATGTAGCCAATGCTTCACTTTACGATGGAGGTACTGCTGTAACAGAGGCAGCACTCATGGCTGTATCTCATTCTAGAAAAGATGAGATTATAGTATCAAAGGCTGTAAAGCCAGAGGCAAGACAAATCCTAAAGACCTATGCTCATATGCAAGGCCTGACTGTAGTTGAAGTAGATTTAAAGGATGGAGTTACTGACCTTGAAGAGCTAGATAGCAAAGTAAGTGACAATACAGCTGCTGTTATAGTTCAAAGCCCCAACTTCTTCGGCATTATCGAAGATTTAAAGGCCACAGGAGAAATAGCTCACAAGGGAAAGAAGACAGTTTTCATAGCTTCTGTAGACCCAATATCCCTGGCAATATTGAAAAAACCAGTTGACCTAGGCGTAGACGTAGTCGTAGGAGACGCTCAAGGAATGGGTATTCCACTATCCTTTGGCGGACCATATCTAGGATTTATCGCTTCAAAGAATGATTATTTGAGAAAATTACCTGGTAGAATTGTAGGGGAAACCGTAGATAAGAACGGGAAAAGGTCATTTGTACTGACCCTTACTGCTAGGGAACAGCACATTAGAAGGGAGAAGGCTACCTCTAATATTTGTTCCAACCAGGGACTAAATTCCTTAGCAGCCACCATATATATGGTAACCATGGGTAAAGAAGGACTTAAAGAAGTTGCCCTTCAAAGCACTAAAAAAGCCCACTATGCTTTGGAAAAATTGATAGCATCAGGAAAGTATAAACCATTATTTGACAAACCATTTTTCAAGGAATTTGCAGTCACATCAGATGTGGATGTAAATAAAATACAAGAAAGCTTACTGGAAGAGAACATAATAGGTGGATACAACCTAGGTAAAGACTATCCCCAATATGAAAACGCTGTCCTATATGCAGTAACGGAAAAGAGGACAAAAGAAGAAATAGATAAATTAAGTAGTGTATTGGAGGGGATATAATGAGAAAATACGATAAATTAATATTCGAACTTTCCAAACCGGGGAGAAAAGCCTACAACCTTCCAGAATTAGATGTGGAGGATAAGGACGTAAAAAGCCTAATTCCAGAGGAATTTTTATCTGACGAAGAATTAAATTTTCCCGAATTATTTGAGGTAGATGTGGTTAGACACTACACAAATCTTTCAGATAAAAACTACGGCGTAGATACTGGATTTTATCCATTGGGTTCATGTACTATGAAGTACAATCCTAAGATAAACGAAGTTGCAGCTAGAATTGATGGATTTGCAAACCTTCACCCATATCAAGCCGAAGAGACAATCCAAGGTGCACTTAGACTTATGTATGAATTAGATGAATCTCTTGCAGAAATAGCAGGTATGGATAAGATGAGTCTTCAGCCAGCTGCTGGTGCTCACGGAGAATTGACAGGTATCATGGTCATCAAGTCATACCATGAGAAAAATGGAGATCACCATAGAAATAAGCTCATAGTGCCAGATTCTGCCCACGGTACAAACCCAGCAACAGCTGCCATGGCAGGATATAAAATAGTAGAAGTAAAATCAAACAAAAATGGTTTAGTAGATATTGAAGCACTGAAGGCTGTAGTAGGAGATGATACTGCAGGTCTAATGCTTACAAATCCCAATACTTTAGGTATATTTGAAAAAGAAATCAAGCAAATAGCTGAAGTAGTTCACGGTGCTGGTGGACAATTGTATTACGATGGTGCAAATGCCAATGCAATCCTAGGACATGCAAGGCCAGGGGACATGGGATTTGACGTAGTTCACTTCAACGTTCACAAAACTTTCTCTACTCCACATGGCGGCGGTGGACCAGGTGCTGGACCAATTGGGGTAAAGAAACACTTAGAAGAGTTCTTGCCAGTGCCAGTAGTTAGAAAAGACGGCGAAAGGTATTATCTAGACTATGACCTACCAAATTCCTTAGGAAAAGTTAAGGACTTCTTTGGACATTTTGGCATATTGGTCAGGACATTTGCCTATGTGTTAACAATGGGTAAAGATGGGCTTAGAAGAGCTAGTTCTATAGCCGTACTCAACGCCAACTACATGGCTAGCATACTAAAAGAACACTATTATCTGCCAATAGATACGATATTTAAACATGAATTTGTATTAGGTGGGTTAAAAGACACTTTATCTGAAGTCAGCACTTTGGATATAGCCAAGAGATTATTAGACCTAGGCTATCATCCACCAACAGTATATTTCCCACTTATTATTAATCAAGCTATAATGATTGAACCTACTGAGACTGAATCCAAAGAAACATTGGATGAATTCATAGAGGCAATGATTCAAATAGCTGGGGAAGCAGAGGAAGATCCACAATTAGTTAAGGATGCACCTCACAATACTATTGTCAGTAGACCAGATGAAACAAGAGCAGCAAGAAATCCAATATTAAAATACGAAGGGTAGGTGTACCATTTGACCAAAACTATTGCAGTTATAGGTGCTGGCCCTGGAGGCTATGTAGCCGCAATTAGAGGAGCTCAACTTGGTGCAAATATCATTCTTATAGAAAATAGGGAAGTAGGGGGTACATGTCTCAACCGAGGCTGTATCCCTACTAAAACCTATTTTAGGAATGCGGAAATAATGTCCAATTTCAAGAGAGCTTCTGAATTCGGTATAGAAGTAAGCAGTTATAAAATGGATCCAAAGGTATTACAAGAGAGAAAAAATAAGGTGGTCGGTACTTTAGTAGGAGGTATAGAACAGCTTATTTCTTCATATAAAAACATAGAATTTATCAATGGAACAGCTTCCATTAAAGATAAAAACACTGTATCTGTAGATTTAAAGGATGGAGGCACCAAAGAGGTGACCGTGGACAACATCGTAATAGCTACAGGTTCAAAACCACAGATGACTGAAACAAAGGGAGTAGATTTGGAAGGGGTAATCACCTCTGACGATTTGCTGGAAATGGATGAAATTCCAGAAACTCTAATAGTTATCGGTGGAGGAGTAATAGGATTAGAGTTCGCCAGTATATATCAAGAGCTGGGCTCAAAGGTAATACTATTGCCCTCTAGAATACTTAAGAATATAGATATGGAAGTAGCTAGAAGACTTCCAACCTTCTTTAAGAGACAAGGCATGGAAGTATATTTAGATATAAGAGCCAAGGAGATAGTTAAAGAAGGAAACAAACTTAAGGTAATAGCAAAATATAAAACTAAAGACGAAGAAATAGAAGTAGTAGGAGACAAGGTCCTCATAGCTTCAGGAAGGGGACCAATAGTAGAAGGTCTAAACTTAGACGGCGTTGGAGTAGAATACAACCACAAGGGAATACACGTAAATAAAGATTTTGAAACATCTATAGAAGGTATCTATGCTATAGGTGATGTAAACAGCCTAGGTATTCAACTAGCCCACGTGGCATCAGCTCAAGGGGAGTACGTCATGGAAAAACTTATGGGTGAAGAGCCAATAGTGAATCTAGATGTATATCCAAACTGCGTATTCACATTGCCTGAAGTTGCCTTTGTAGGAATGACTGAAGAAGATGTAAAGAATTCAGGAATAGATTACAAAGTCAGCAAGTTTATGTTCGGTGCCAATGGCAAGGCATTGTCCTTAGGAGAGGGAGATGGATTTGTAAAGATATTTGCTTCTGCCGAAGACAAGAAGGTTCTGGGAGTGACCATAATGGGACCCCACGCCAACGATTTAATTCACGAAGGCGCAATGGCCATAGCCAATGACTTGGATATCAACAGTATCATGAGGACTATTCACGCTCATCCAACCTTGTCAGAGTCCTTTGCAGAGGCTACTGCAGGTCTGGAAGATATAGCTATCCATATAGCACCGCCGAGAAAGAGAAGTAAAAGGAAATAGATATACAGAGGGGCCTTGGGCCCCTTTTTTAACCTCATAGGGGCATAGGGTAATTGACTATATTTTAACATAAATGGTGAAAAAACATATAAGGTTTATTAAATACATAATAGGAGAAAAGCATAATCCCTTGAAATTCAATGATTAATTGGGTTTCAAGGGATTATTTTATTTGATAATATTATATCACAAATTAGTAGTTTATGGTATAATATTATTGAGAAGTTATTAACAAATTGAAATTTTAATCTTGTATTTTGCTAGAACCTGCTTTTTACGCTTTTAATCTTATAAAAATAAATAGAAAGGAGAAATGTAAAATGAGTAGGTTAAGTATTGTGACTAGCAACAAGGCTCAACAAACCATTGAACATCTCTACAAAGACCTGGAAAGACGTATAGTTTCAAGTCCTCCTGGCCTGTGTCCCATTGATTTGACCTCGTCCTTTTTAAAAATGTGTCACGCACAATCCTGCGGGAAATGCGTGCCCTGTAGAATAGGATTAGGTCAATTAATTAAAATGCTGGAAGATGTATTAGATGGCAAGGCACAACTATCGATTATTGATTTAATCGAGCGAACTGCAAGGGCAATTTACTACTCCGCAGACTGCGCCATTGGTTATGAAGCGGCACATATGGTGCTAAAGGGAATCGAAGGTTTTAGGGAGGATTTTGAAGAGCATATCCTAAGAGGCAGGTGTACCTGCGAATTAAATCAGGCCATACCATGTGTATCTCTCTGTCCTGCAGGAGTAGATGTACCAGGATATATCGCCTTGATATCTGAGGGTAGATATGCCGATGCAGTTAAGCTTATTCGAAAAGACAATCCAATGGTATACACATGTGCCCTTATTTGCGAACACCCATGTGAAACAAGGTGTAGGAGAAATATGATAGACGACGCTATTAACATCAGGGGACTAAAGAGATATGCAGTGGAAAATGCAGGAGAGGTCCCCATACCAAAGAGAGCCCCTTTGACTGGAAAGAAGGTAGCTATTATTGGTGCGGGGCCATCGGGATTAAGTGCAGCATACTATTTATCCCTAATGGGCCACGATGTAGAAATATTTGAGCAAAGAAAACATTTAGGTGGCATGCTCAGATATGGAATACCTAGCTACAGATTGCCAAGGGATATATTGGAAAAGGAAATAGACACCATGCTAAAATCAGGCATCAAAGTCCACAGAGAAATTACAGTAGGTAAACACATTTCAGTTTCTGAGTTAAAGGACGAATTTGATGCCATTTATATAGCCATTGGTGCCCATACAGATAAAAAAATCGACATAGAGGGAAAAGAAGTAGAAGGAGTAATCTCGGCAGTAGAAATACTAAGGAAAAAAGGGGACAACGAATCAATAGACTTTAAGGACAAAAACATAGTTGTCATCGGCGGCGGTAATGTGGCTATGGACGTGGCTAGGTCGGCAATTCGGCTAGGAGCAAAAAAAGTAAGCATAGTCTATAGAAGAAGAAAAGTAGATATGACAGCTATGGCAGAGGAAGTAGAAGGGGCCATAGCAGAGGGTTGTGAGATACTGGATTTATATGTACCAGATAGGGTGGAGAAAAACAAAGACAATCAAATAGTAGCCCTTTGGGTTAAGCCTCAAATCATAGGCAAGATTCACACCGACAGGCCAAATCCAGAAGACGCGGAAGCAGAATCAGAGAGAATTTCATGTGACACATTGATTACGGCCGTTGGACAGGGAATACTGTCAAAGGATTTTGAAAAAGATGGCATACCTGTAACTAGGGGTATGATTGACGCCTTAGACTGGAGCGGAGTAAAAGATGTGCCGGGAATATTCGCAGGGGGGGACTGTGTGTCTGGACCTGCTACAGTGATTAGAGCCATAGCAGCGGGTAAAGTAGCAGCAGCAAATATAGATGAATACTTAGGATACCACCATATTATAGAATCAGAAGTTGAAATACCTGAGTCTAGGCAAGTTGACAGGATACCTTGCGGAAGGGTAAACATGAGAGAAAGAGATGCATCGGAGAGAATTGGCGACTTCAAGCTAATAGAGCGGGGAATGACAGATGAAGAGGCAAAGCAAGAGTCTTCAAGATGCTTAAGATGCGACCACTTTGGACTTGGAGTATTTAAAGGGGGTAGGACTTTAAGATGGTAAGCCTTATTATTGACAATAAAAAGATTGAAGTACCTGAGCATACTACTATCCTTGACGCAGCTTCAAAAAACCATATTTACATCCCAAATCTCTGCTATCTAAAGGACCTCAACGAAATAGGAGCATGTAGAGTCTGTTTAGTGGAGATAGAGGGGGTCAATAGACTTGTCACAGCCTGCAACAATGCAGTAGAAGACGGCATGGTCATACACACCAATAGCCCCAAGGTCAGGGAGGCGCGAAAGATAAATGTGGAATTGATATTATCACAACACGATGCCAGATGTGCTACCTGTGTGAGGTCAGGTAATTGCAGCCTTCAAACCATAGCCAACGATTTAGGAATAATAGATATACCTTTTGAAATAGAATTGCCATTTGCTCAGTGGACAGAGGGATTTCCCCTCGTCAGGGACTATGAAAAATGTATAAAATGTATGAGATGTATACAAGTATGCGATAAGATACAGGATCTGCATATATGGGATTTAGCAAATACAGGTTCAAGGACAAATGTAGACGTATCTCACAACCTTAGAATAGAAGAATCCGACTGTGCCCTGTGCGGCCAATGTATTACCCATTGCCCAGTGGGAGCCCTTAGGGAAAGGGACGACACAGATATAGTATTCGATGCCCTAGCCAGAAAGGACATCATTACCATAGTGCAAATAGCACCGGCAGTAAGGGCTGCATGGGCAGAAAACCTTGGTTTGGATAGGGACTTTGCCACGGTTAAGAGACTAGTGGCTGCCTTGCGAAAAATAGGGTTCGATTATGTATTTGATACTAATTTTTCAGCAGATTTGACAATCATGGAAGAGGGTAGTGAATTTCTAGAAAGGCTGAAAAACAAGAAAAAACACAATTGGCCAATGTTTACTTCTTGCTGCCCTGGTTGGGTAAGATTTATAAAATCTCAATATCCAGATATGGTAGACCAATTATCCACAGCAAAATCACCACAGCAAATGTTTGGTGCCATATCCAAGACATACTACGCACAATTATTGGGAGTAGATCCATCTAGAATATTTAATATATCCATAATGCCATGTACTGCAAAGAAATATGAAGCTGCTTTACCAGTTATGAATGACGCAGGAGCAGGCCAAGACGTAGATGTAGTGTTAACCACAAGAGAAGTATCCCGAATGATAAGGGCAGAGCATATAATTCCAGAATACTTAGAAGAAGAGGAATTTGATATGCCCTTGGGAGTGGGAACGGGCGCCGCAGTTATATTTGGAGTCACAGGTGGGGTTATGGAGGCGGCACTCAGGTCGGCATATTATCTAGCGACAAAGGAAAATCCAGATCCAGACGCCTTTAAAGATGTCAGGGGGGGAGAGGGATGGAGAGAAGCCACTTTCGACTTGGCAGGATCAAAGCTCAATGTAGCAGTGGCCAGCGGTCTAGGAAATACGAGGAAATTAATAGAGGCAATTAGAAATGGCTCAGCCAAATACGACTTCGTAGAGATAATGGCATGTCCAGGGGGATGTGCAGGTGGCGGAGGCCAGCCAATTGAAGAAGGAAAAGAGTTGGCAGGGGAAAGGGGAGAAATACTGTACGGATTAGACAAGATAAACGACCTCCGATTCTCTCATGAAAATCCCTCTGTATTAAAATGCTATGAAGATTTCCTAGGGAAACCTTTATCCCATCGCTCCCATAGGCTTTTGCATACAGAACAAAAAGACTGGTAAATAAGGGGATGTTGAACATGAAAAAGAAGACGTTATTTTTATCGCTGTTGATTTTGATATATGTGATTACAGGGTGTACAAATACGCAGACGGTTCTAAAAGAAGAAAGGACAATTAAGTTTTACTTTCAGGACGGAGCACCAGCTTTGACAGTTGCAAAACTTTTAGAGGACAATCCAAGCCTAAGTCCCTATATACACATAGAATACGAAATGGAAAAATCACCAGACTTACTGGTTACTAGGATTTTAAAGGAGGAAGCTGATATTGCAATTGTCCCATCGAATTTGGCAGCTACGGCATACAATAAGGGTCTACCATACAAAATAGCAGGAACTGCCACTTGGGGATCCTTTTACTTGACAAGTACTGAGGATATAAGAGGGTATGGGGATTTAAAAGGGAAGGAAATATATTCCTTTGGCAAAGGTCTTACCCCAGATTTAGTCCTTCGATACGTATTGTCGGAAAATGGAATTGATCCAGACAAAGATGTAAATATTAATTATCTAAACGCTGCCTCAGAGGTTGGCCCTATGTTTTTAAGCGGTAAAACTAATCTAGCTCTACTGGCAGAACCACTCCTTACCACAGTTATGATGAAAAAGAGCGATGCAAAAGTAATCTTGGACCTAAACGAAGAGTGGTCTAAGGCTGCCGATGTAAAAAATGGGTTTCCTCAGGCCAGTATAATTATTAAAAATGAACTGATAGATGAAGACTGGGAGTTTGTAGATAAGTTTTTAGATGCCTATGAAGGTAGCAGGCTGTGGGCAGAAGAAAACTTAGAGGATTTAAGTTTGCTTGCAGAAGAGCAGGGAATTGGAGTATTAAAAGAAACTATAGAGAAAGGCATCATATGGAATAATTTAGAGTCATTCCATATAAAGGATTGTAAGGGCGAATACGAAGCATATTATAATGCCATAATGGACTTTGAGCCAGAATTCATAGGGGGAGAACATCCCGATGAAGGGATATACCTCCAAAGGTAAATGGCATGTTACAATTTCTATAGCCCTTACAATATGTATCTACATGATTTTGTCGTGGGTTGTCGGCGACGAAATAATACTTCCAACTGTGAGAAGTATAATTGAAAACATAGTAGACATCGGGAAGGGACCCAGTTTCCTCAGGATACTGGGTAGCTCCCTGTATCGGAGTCTATGGGGATTTACTATATCATTTCTATTAGCCATAGTGCTTGCAATTATTTCAGGTGTATATGGGCCAATATATTATTTAATCAGCCCCACCATAAAGTTTTTGAACTCAGTACCTATAATTGCCATTATATTGTTAGCTTTGATATGGTTAAATAGCGAAATGGTGCCTATGTTTGTAGGCTTTGTTATGGTGTTTCCAATTTTATTTGAAACAGTGCTAAAATCCATAGTCAATATCGATTCGAACTTAATGGAAATGGCAAGGGTCTACAAGGTGAAAAACTTTTATATAATCAAAGACATTTACATGCCTAGTATCTACATGGGGTTAATGAATATTCTGCCCTCCTCAATAGGCTTAAATCTAAAGATGGTAATATCAGGAGAAGTGCTGTCTCAGCCTAAGTACGCCATAGGAAGCAACCTACAGCTGCAAAAGATGTATCTGAATACTTCAGGAGTCTTTGCGTGGATAGTAATCATATTGATACTGGGAAAAGTTCTCGAATATTTAATGAGGGGGTTGATGCGGTGGATAAAATTAGAGAAATAAATAAAAGCTTTGGGAAATTAGACGTACTAGTCAATGTATCCATTGACTTTCCTCACGGAAAAACCACCTGCATATTGGGACCCTCCGGTTGCGGGAAGACAACCCTATTAAATATTATAAGCGGACTTTGGGCAGAGGATTCTGGAAATATATACGGCTTTCAAGGAGACATTGCCTACGTTTTTCAAGAGGATAGGTTAATTCCTTGGAAGAATATTGAGGATAATTTGAGGTTTGTCCTAAGGGGAAAAATAAATAAAATGGAAATGGATAATATTATAGACAAATACCTAAAGTTGGTAAGCCTGGAGGAATACAAAAGATACTACCCCAGCCAACTAAGCGGCGGTATGAGGCAAAGGATTAATATTTTAAGGGCATTTATTTATCCCTCAAATTTGATTATTATGGACGAACCATTTAAGTCCCTGGACATCAATACAAAGCAGGTATTGATAGATTTTTGCAAGTTTCTTAGAGAAATATACGAAAAAACCTGTATAATAGTAACCCATGACATCGATGAGGCCATACTTTTAGGCCATAGAATAGTCATATTGACAGATAAACCTACTACAGTAAAAAAGATAATTGAAATAGAAGAACAGGACAATTGGATAAGACTTAGAACAGAAATAGAAAGGGAGTTTACAGCGTAAACTCCCTTTCTTCCATAAACTGATTTGTATACAGTCTATAATAGTGTCCCTTATTTTTGATTAATTCTCTATGACTTCCACTTTCTAGAATTTTTCCATCATTTATTACCAAAATTCTATCGGCATTCCTGATGGTAGACAGCCTATGGGCAATGACAAAAGATGTCCTCCCTTTAAGGACTTTTTGTATAGCATCTTGTATTACCTTTTCCGTTTCAGTGTCAATGGACGATGTTGCTTCGTCTAAGACAAATAACCTAGGATTTCTCACAATAGCTCTGGCGAAAGAAATAAGCTGTTTTTGTCCAGTTGATAAAAGTCCCCCTCCTTCGCCTACTTCGGTATCATACCCTTTTTCTGTCTCCATTATAAACCCGTGGGCATCCACTAATTTCGCAGCTTCGACGATTTCTTCGTCGGTGGCATCTAAGTTCCCATAGCGGATATTTTCCCTAATGGTGCCGCTAAATAAATGGGGGGACTGAAGTACATAACCTAAGTTTTCATGAATCCAATTTTGAGGCATATCCTTGTAGTCTATATTATCTATGAGGATCTGTCCCTCGGAAGGTTCGTAAAATCTACAAAATAAATTTACGATAGTAGATTTTCCAGATCCTGTCTCTCCAACTAAGGCAATTGTCTCACCGGGATTTACTTTTAGGTTAAAGTCTTCCAATACAGATTCACCAGTTTTGTAGGCAAAATCTACATTTTTAAATACAACTGTCCCTATGATTTCAGGCCAAAGCTCCTTTTTAGGGTTCAATATATCTCCATATTTCTCAACTACATATGCCGTATCCACAATATCCGGATTTTCATTTAAAAGAGAAAATACCCTTTCTGCAGAGGCTTGTGCCCCTTGAAGTTCGGCGAATATAACTGCTATTTGTCTAATTGGCTCGTAAAATTGAGTTGTATAAGTGACAAAAGCCATCAATGTGCCGTATGAAATAGTATTCAGGAGCACGTTTTTGCCCCCAAAATTTAGGGCCAAAGCAGTTCCAATGCTTCCGAAAGTCAAGATAATCGGCAAGTAAATGGAGGAAATAATCGTTGCCCTAATGGAATTATCTCTCATGGAAGTCGTGATTTCAGAGAATTCCAATAGATTTATGTCCTCCCTTACTAAGGTCTTAGTAGTTTTTGCCCCTTGAATATCCTCGTTATAGGCCGCTGTAATTTTTGAATTAATCGTTCTCACATCTCTTTGTGCCTTCAGTATCCTTTTTTGAAAGTAAAAGCTGATTACACCTACAAAAGGTATTACAGACAAAGTAATTAGGGCCAATTTATAATTAAGTCTAATCATGGCAATGGTAACTGCCGTCATCATGGAAAATCCCCAGGCAAGGTCTACTAAGGACCAAGAAATAGTCTCAGATAGCCTTGCAATATCAGAGGTCATTCTGGCCATAAGCCAGCCTACGGCTTTATTGTCATAGTAGGAAAGGGGAAGTATTTGTAGCTTCTCAAATCCAATTCTCCTGATATCGTAGGCCATTTTCATTTCCAATTTTCCCGCCAAAACAATAAACATAAATACAGTAAAAGCCAAGGCTATAACAGACATGAGATAAATCAGGCCAAATTTTTCTAATCCCACCAATGTTTTGCCCTCTATAAAATTATCTATGGCGTATTTAGTCAATAGTGGGAAAAGAGCATCTAATAAGCCTAAAAAAACCATGAATATAGATAGTATTAAAAAATGCAGTTTATAAGGTTTTAAATACTTAAAAAAGTTCTTCCATATATTTATTTCAATTTTTTCGTAGTTAATATTTTCTTCCATATAGACACCTCCTATGAAACTATGGTTTCGTCAAGGGAATTTTGAATAATATATACCCTTTTGTAAAGCCCTTCTTCCCGTATTAATTCTTCGTGGGTTCCCCTTTGGACGATTTCACCTTTGTCGATTACTAGAATTAAATCTGCCTCTGCCACAGTAGAAATTCTGTGGGATATAATTATCGTAGTAGATTTTTTCTTTCTCCTGTTCAGGGCTCTCCTAATGGAGATGTCCGTTTCAGTATCTACAGCGGACAAAGAGTCGTCGAAGATTACGATTGGGCAGTTGTTAATTATGGTCCTGGCAATGGCCATTCTCTGTTTTTGTCCTCCCGATAGGGATACACCCCTTTCACCAACTAAGGTTTCGTATCCTTCTTCGAAGGATTTAATATCTTCGTGAATTGAAGCCACCTTGGCGGCGTCTATTACTTTTTTATCCTTTAACAATGGATTTGCCAATTTAATATTTTCCATGATAGTCTTGGCGTATAGAAAAGGCTCTTGCAGCACCAATCCTACATTTTTTCTAATCCAAGTCTTGTCAACGGAATTTAGCTCTATGCCATCTATCTTAATAGACCCGCTGCAGTATTCATAGAGTCTTGGCAGCAGGTGGACCAGAGAAGACTTACCTGAGCCGGTGGGACCAATAAGTGCCACAGTTTCTCCTGCCCTTACATTAAAGGAAATATTGCGGAGTACATGTCTGTTTTCTTCATACCAGAAAGAGACATTTTTGAATTCGATATTCCCTCTTATTTCAGGTCTATTGTGACTTTCGTCTAATATCTCTATGGGTTCAGATAGTATTTCATCTATACGCTTCAGGGATACAAAAGCCTTTCCCATATCGGTTAAGGTCCTACCCATCTGCCTAACTGGCCAAATAAGCATATTGATATAGCTGACAAAGGCTATGAAGGAACCTAGGGAAATCTCTCCTCTAAAAGACAGATAAGTGCCGTAAAGTACCACCAAACCAACTTGAAGCATACTTAACAAATCTGAGGCTGCCCAGTAGATGGAGAGGTCTTTAATCAACTTAAATGTCAAATCTTGATATTCTCTGTTTCTTACATCAAATTTCTCTAATTCATGTTTTTGTCTTGAAAATGCCTTGACTACCCTTATACCTGTTAAATTTTCCTGCAATGTAGTAGTCATTCTTGCCTCAGCTTCGTCCGATGCCTCGAAGGCCTTTTTTATCTTTGTAAAAAACACAAAGGAAAAGGAAAAGGTAATGGGCAAAACTATAACAGATGCAAAAGCCATCTTTATATTTATATTGAATATTATAGTCATAATAAATATTAACATAAATAAAGAGCTTACAACTTCAACCAATTGTATGGCCAAAAACCTTCTTATGGTGTCAACGTCCGATGTACATCTCTGTATAAGCTCTCCAGTCTCAGACTTTACATGGTATTCATAAGGGAGCCTTTGGATATGATCGTATAGACTGTCTCTAATTTTTTTTGCGGAATTCTCAGCAGCTTTACTAGAGAGGGTATTTTTTAGAAATAGAAACAAACCTCTAAATACTGCAATAGATACCAGTATAAGCCCTACTATCCACAAATTACCCCTCAAATACTCCCTGCCACCCAATAGCCTTACTATAGAATAAGCCATGTTGGAATCAATGGCATCTTGGCCAATAATTCCATCGATTGTAGTTTGTAGTACTAAAGGGCTTAAAGTAGTAAATAGCTGTGAAATCAATACTGCAAAAATTCCAAGTACGTAAATTAGTTTATATCCTTCCATAAACCGCAACATTTTTTTAAATTCTTTCATTTTCTCCCTCCTCAAATAAAAATGCCATAGGCACAGTCCTATGGCATTTTTATAATAGAAAAAGATAAACAATATATCAAAATATAAAAAGCCATAGGTGAACACACCTATGGCGTAAAGTCAAATAGCAAAAATTACATACTACACCTAGGTCGTGTTTGTAAAGTTATTAAAATTTGTTGGTTAGACTGCATAAATCGTATTCTGATCATTTCCACGACCTCCTTTCTTAATTTTGCTACAATATAATTATATACGATAAAAAAGAAAAATCAAGTAAAATTTTAACAAAGTTTTAAAAACTTTCATTCTAATAGACATTTTTCCAGAAGCCTCATATCTTTTATCTTCAGTTTATTTTTATGGTAGTCGATTATCCCGTCTTCTTTCATTTTAATTAGCTCCCTTGAAAGAGACGGACGAGGAATATTCAAAAGTTCTGCCATTTTCTTTCTGCAAAATGGCAATGTAAGGTATTTGTTTTTCTGTTTACTGTATTCGATTAATATTATATTTGCTATCTTTTTTCGAATGGTGTCATAGGATAGATTTGTTATTCTCTCATTTAGCATCAATATCCTATTGGATAAAAGAGCCACAAAATTGTTAAGAGCTGCCCCATTAGACTCCATTATTTTTATGATATTTTCCTTTTCTATATTCATTATCCTGCAATTAGTAGATGCCACTACATTGGCGGGACATTTACTTTCATCGCTGAAAATCAGGGATTCTCCAAATACATTTCCTGCCTCAAAATGGTTTATGGTTACCACTTTGCCAGAGGGAAATGGCTTGTGAATTTCCACTTTTCCTTCTAAAATAACACCTAAACTACTGCAATTATCGCCCTCTATAGCTATAATATCGCCTTTTGTATAATCGCCGATAGAATAGGGGACAAGGGCAAGAAGTTTGACTATCTCATCTCTATCTATATTTTTAAATAAAACGGATTTACTTAATGAATCAATATATTTTTCCACACAAATCTCCTTTCAAAAACAAAATCACACTATTAATTATAACACATGAATAAAAAATCAAAATACAATATATCTTAAAACAATAAAAACTCTTAAGCGAACATTTTAGGGACAATTATTTTGACCTAATAAGGTAGAAAATTAATTATATGTTTTTTATATTAATATAATGGGTAAATAAAAAAAGAATGACGAATGAAAAGATATTTAATAAATATAAAGGAGTAGGGCAATGAACAAGATTATGTTGATAAGTAAATTAAACCCACAGGATTATACAGAGGAAAAGAGAAAGGTGTTTTTCTCACTGGGAGGCATGAATATACCTTCTGTAGAAAATAGGATAATAGACATACTTCAAAACTCAGGATTAATTGGACTAAATGATATAATCTTAAAATACAATGGGATTGAATTAAATATTACAACTCAGCAAATACCTAGCATAATCAGATTGTTATGCGAAGAAAACATATCCATATACAGCATCTATCAATTTTACAATCCAGATTTATAATTTCAAACCCTCCTGCATAATATATATGGGAGGGATGGCATGAACAGAAATACCTATATGATATATTTTATATTTTTTTTAATATTGTTTTTTTTAGTTTCGGGAAACTACATAATCAAGATTTCCATGGATAAAAGAATCAGCTCTAAGGACGTATATATAAAAGAAAAACCCCAAAGCTATACAGTCCACATAGAGGTAGACAGAAAACAATTGAAATTAATAGACAGAAAAAATGAAGAAATCGTAAAATCTTATCCCATCGCCACAGGAAAAATCAGTTCGCCAACCCCCCTGGGGACATTTAAAATAGTGGAAAAAGCCAAATGGGGTGAGGGCTTTGGAACTAGGTGGATGGGCATAAATGTACCTTGGGGTATATATGGGATTCATGGCACAAATAGGCCCGGTAGCATAGGTGGCAATTTGTCGGCAGGTTGTATCCGCATGAGAAATGAAGATGTAGAGGAGCTGTATTCCTTAGTGGATTACAATACCTTAGTATTAATAACCAATGGAATTTATGGTCCCATGGGCCAAGGATATAGGGAATTAAGACCTGGAGACAGAGGGGCTGACGTGCTGGAAGTCCAAAAAAGATTAAAGCAAAATGGATATTATGATGGAGGCCTAGATGGAATTTACGGCGAAGGCATGAAGACTGCACTAATTAAACATTTAAAGGATAACAATATTTCCCTTACAGACAGAATTACGGCAAATATATACGAGAGTTTAGGTATTGTATTGATGGAATAAAATTGTGATTAGACTTTATATCTGAGGGTAATATAGAAGTGTAAAAGACGAAACTTTTATTATTTATACAACTAAACTTATAGGAGGAATAATATGGCAACTGAAAAATTATTAAATGCATTAAACGATCAATTTAACTTTGAATTATCGTCAGGATACGTGTATATGGCTATGGCGGCCTATTGTTCAGATGAAAACATGAATGGATTTGCACATTTTTTCATTGAACAGGCAAAAGAGGAATACGAACACGCCATGAAATTTTATGAATTTATCAACGATATGGATGGAAGGGTAAGGGCACAAGCTATTGAAGAGCCAAAAAATGATTATAGTTCATTTCTTGAAGCTTTTGAAATAGCTCTTAAACACGAAAAATTAGTTACATCGAAAATTAACAACATATTGGAAATGGCTTTAGAAGAAAAATCATATCCAACAGTGCAATTTCTCCAATGGTTCATTGAAGAACAATTGGAAGAAGAAAACAGTATGAAAGATATCATATTTAAACTAGAGGGGATAAAAGATAATTTCCAAGGATTGTATTTACTAGACAAAGAATTGGGACAAAGATAAAAAGATAGGTCAAAAGACCTATCTTTTTATAATCAATTATCTAAATGAATTTGTGCCACCAGAGTTATTAGGTGTAACTATATCTTCTACTTGGCCAGTGCCACCTGTTTTACCTAAATTTTCTTGTGCCATTCTAACTAAGTTTCTAGTGATATTTCCACCAACATAACCATTTTCTCTGGATGTCAAAGTACCTTTATCCATTGAATCGTAATTTGACATTCCCAATTCATTTGCTATTTCTAATTTCATTTGGTTAAGAGCATGTCGTGCCTCAGGGACAAGAACTCTCTTGCTACCAGAATTATTGTTAGCCATTATAAATCTCCTTTCTAAAAAATAATTTTGTAAAACTTTGGTGTAGTAGTATTATGTGTAGAAAAACATTTAATAACCATGTAATATTATACAAATTAGTAAAAAAAATTCAAATTTTTTATATAATGATTATATGGGATTTATAATTTTTTTAAAAAAGGAGGAATATTTTGGATGACTTTAGATTTTATACAATTGCGGAGTTAATAAAAGAACTCGAAAAATATAAGTTTTCACAGTTTCACATACATCATACCTGGAAACCAGCTCATAGCTCATTTAAAGGAAATAATCACATGTCAATGCAGCAGGCAATGAAAGATTATCACACAAAAATAAATAAATGGGCAGATATTGGGCAGCATTTGACCTTATTTCCCGATGGAAGATGGCTTTCTGGAAGGCCTTTTTATAAAACACCGGCATCTATATCAGGTTGGAACTCTGGTGCATTGGCGGTGGAAATGGTCGGAAACTTTGATATACCAGGAACAGGAGTAGAAAATGACCTTGGATACGATAAACTAGAGGGAGAGCAGAAACAAGAAATTTTGAAATTGATGAAATACTTTATAGACAAATACGGCGAAAAGAGCATAGTATTCCATAGAGATAATAAAAACGCTAACAAGACTTGTCCAGGTACATCCCTGGAAAAAGAAAAATTAATCCAGGAGGCGAAAAACATAGGCGAACCATCTGCCTGGGCCAAAGATGCATGGGATTGGGCAATAGATGAAAAGATAACAGATGGGACCAATCCAAAGAACTTAGCTACGAGAGAAGAAGTAATTACAATATTATACAGAGTATTTAAAAAGTAACAATTACAATTATGATTTTTTTGTTATTTCAATAAAAAATTGGGTAAATATAAAATTGATTAGTTAATCAAATAAAAAAAGGGAGGAAAATTATATGAACGCAATGACAGCTGAAAACTTAAGATCTGCTTTTGGTGGGGAATCACAAGCCCATATGAGATATAGAATATGGGGGGATAAAGCAAAAAAAGATGGCTTTCCAACAGTAGCTAGGCTATTTATGGCTACTTCAGATGCAGAAGAGGTTCATGCTACACTGCATTTCAAAGCATTAAAAGATGAGGTAGGAGATTTCCTAGTAGCCTCGGGGGCAGGCTTTGGATTTGGTACAACATCTGACAATTTACAAGGTGCAATAAATGGTGAATTACATGAAGTAAATCAAATGTATCCCGCTTACATAGCAGTAGCAGAAATGCAAGGGGAGAAAGAAGCAATATCGGCCATGAGATTTGCCATAGAAGCAGAAAAAGTCCATGCAGATTTATTCACCAAAGCAAAAGAAGCAGTAGATGCAGGAAAGGACCTAGAGGCAAAAGTAGTATCTCTTTGCCCAGTATGTGGTTATATCACATTGACTGGCGAAGAAGACAATTGCCCTCTTTGTAAAGCAAAGAAAGAAGTATTTGTAGAATACTAAAATGAGCCAGCGGGGACGGTTCTCGCTGGCTCATTTTTGTTGGAAATTGTGGATAACTTCTAAATAGTGTCAAAATCCCTAGAATATGATAAAATATATTGACATATCATTCCTAGGGGTGTTTATTTTGATGACCATAACTCTTTTTTTAGCTCTCCTTTTTGGAAAATTAAGGGGAGGGAAACTATATAACTTGACAAATTTATATATTAAAAAGTGGTATTTGTTGGCCTTATCGTTTTCCATACAAATCCTTTCGCTTTTGCTCGCCGCAAAAGCTAATGGGCAAATAGGAGTTTATATAATCCGAAACTTTCCCTATATTCACCTACTTATATATCTTCTCTTTATAACTGCCTTGGCTTTTAACTGGAGTGAAAGTGGATTTAGAATAGCCTTACTGGGCTCAATATCGAACTTCCTTCCTATTTTACTAAACGGAGGGAAAATGCCTGTATCCATAAATGCCTTGCGGCTCGCCAATCTTTATACCAAGATATCTCTGTTAGATGAAGGAAGAATATTGACCCATACCCTTATGGACAAATCTACTAAATTAGTCTTATTATGCGATATTATCCCATTGCCTGGTCCACTGTCAAATGTCATCAGCCTAGGAGATATACTTATATCTGCAGGTATATTTTATTTAATACAATGCAAAATGACTGAAACACCTTAAAAATAATAAATCCATATTGGGTTTATTTTTTTATTTTTATGGCAAACTAAAGAAAAGATTAGGAGGTAATTACTTGGAACTTAGACTTTTAATCATTGCCATAATACCTGCAGCCATTATTATTCTAGGTGTTTATCTTAGCGATAGGCACGATAAGGAACCTATAGAGATACTGTTTTTGACATATGTCCTAGGGGCACTTGTAGTTATTCCCTCAATTATAGTGGAGGAGATACTCATATCTCTAAATGTATTTCCCGGTACTCTTGGAGCATTTTATAATGCTTTTATAGTTGCAGGTACAACAGAAGAGTTTTTCAAAAGGCAAGTGGTCCTTAGGTATCCTTATAAAACGAAATATTTTGACGAGAAATTAGACGGTATCGTATATTCTGTATTTGCTACCATGGGTTTTGCTACCGTAGAAAACATAATATATGTGGCATTTAGATATACAAACAACCCATTTATCGGCCTATACAGAGGCATATTTTCAGTACCAGCCCACGCTGTTTTTGGGATTACCATGGGCTACTACCTTTCCCTTGCAAAGTTCGATACAAATATAGATAGAAAGAGAAGAAACATGAGAAAGTCCCTCTATATGCCAATTATTATGCACGGCATATTCGATTTTATACTCATGGCAGAAATACCCCAGTTGACCTTAATATTTGTACCCTATGTAATATTTTTATGGGTTTTAAACCAAAGAAAATTGGCCCATTTTATTTACGACTCGAGAAACAAGGTCATAGGATTAAAGGAGAAAGAATAAGCTGTTGTATAATAACTTAATAAGATATAAAATAATGGTAGAGGAAACTCTACCATTATTTTATGGAGGAAATAAACTGTGAAAAAAAAGTATTTTGTTCCTATGCTGTCCTTGGTTATATTTGTATTTGCCCTTGGTCTGACAAGGCATCTTGCAATCCCCGTAGATAATGAGCCTAACGAGGAAGCAACATATATTGAAGAAAATTTATTGGTAAATAAAGATGACGAGCACCTAGAGACGGAGCTAGAAGACAAGGAAACTCTTGCCAAAGCAAAACTATTGGCAGTAGGGGACTTAATGTTTCACATGCCTCAAAATAGGGCTGCCTACGACAATGGAGAAAATACATATGACTATGCTCCTTTTTTTAAACATGTAAAGCCCTATATAGAAAATGCAGATATAGCCATAGGAAACTTTGAAACAGTCACAAGAGCAGATCGGGAATACTCAGGCTTCCCTAGATTTAACACTCCAAAAGAAACCCTATCTGCAATCGGGGATGCGGGATTTGACATACTGTCCACTGCCAATAACCATTGTCTAGATCAGGGGAAAAAGGGCATAATCGATACAATAGATAGTATTCACCAATACAGTATGATAAATATTGGAACGTACAAAAACAGAGATGACAATCAAATCTTAGTGAAGGAAATAAATAATATAAAAATAGGCTTCTTGTCCTATACATATGGACTAAACGGCCTTGATTCTTTGCTTACTGAAGAAGAATTGTCTTATATGATAAACCTCATAGATGAAGGAAGAATTAAATTGGATATAGAAAATGCTAGAGAAATAGGCACAGATCTTGTAGTCGTATCTATCCATTGGGGAAATGAATACCAAAGGAAAGCCCATGTCTCTCAAATAGATTTAGGTGAAAAGATAATAGATTGGGGCGGCGATATAGTACTGGGAAGCCATCCACACGTCATACAAGGTTCACAAATAGTGGAAAGAGATGGAAAAGAAAAGTTTATAATATATTCCCTGGGAAATTTCATTTCAAATCAGAGACAGGATACCATGGGCAATTCATATACAGAAGACGGATTAATGGTTGAAATAGAAATAGAAAAGGATTTAATAAAAAGTGAAACGGCAATTAAAGATATTCATTTTATACCAACATGGGTATATAAATATAGAGAGGGAAATAAAGTGAATTATGAAATACTTCCTATTGAGGATATTTTGGAAGAAAACTCAAGCACTTACACCTCAATTATACGAAGATTAGAAAAATCTTATGAAGACACAATAGAGAAGGTGACTGAAAACTCCTTATATTCAGAATTAAATTAAATTTTGTATATCGAATTTATTAGTACAAAATAAGTTGAAACTATTATATAATACTATTAGTAGTAAAAATACAAATAGGGTGTGGTAGACCTTGGAATTCTTTAGGGGATTATTTTCAAATATGAGAATAAGGGATATTGTAGACATTATCATTGTCGCCTTGGCCTTTTATAAAGTGTTCAAACTAATTAGAGAAACTAGAGCAGAACAGCTGATAAAAGGTATTTTTGTGATTTTTGTTTTCGAAAAAATCACTGCAGACGGATGGTTAGAATTGTATACAATTAATTGGATTTTAAGGAATACCATGACAGTAGGAGTAATAGCCATCTTGATTGTATTTCAGCCAGAACTCCGAAGAGGTCTGGAGTACATTGGCAGGTCCAGTTTTTTCACAAAATCCTTTTTAGAAATCAAAGGAGAAAGTCTATCTAAGACAGTAGACGAAATTGTGGAGGCATGTGCCTCACTTTCAAGACAAAAGATTGGGGCCTTAATAGTTTTAGAAAGAGAAACAGGCCTAAATGAAGTAGTGGAGACAGGTACCATAATAAATGGTACAGTATCCAGTAATTTACTTATAAACATATTTATTCCGAATACACCTTTACACGATGGAGCCGTTGTTATTAAGGAAGATACAATAAAAGCAGCAGCTTGTTTCTTACCCCTTACAGATAATATGAATCTCAGTAAGGAATTGGGTACTAGACACAGGGCAGCTTTAGGAATATCGGAAAGATCCGATAGCCTTTCAATTATTGTATCCGAAGAGACTGGTTCTATTTCTATTGCCGAAAATGGCAGCTTAGCTAGGCATTTAGATGCCAAGACACTAAAACAGATACTTATGGATATGTACAAATCCAAGGATTCCGCACCAACATTTATGACTAGATGGAGGAGAAAAGATGAGCAAGGAGAAGAATGATTTAACTTTAAAAGTCTTTGCTCTTATTATAGCTTTTATCCTGTGGAGCTATGTTATGAGTGAAGTCAATCCAGATATGCCAGAAAACTTCAAAAACGTAAGTGTAGCTTTTACAAACCTTAGTGCTTTAGAAAGGCAAGGGCTTATGTTAATGGAGCCTGAAGAGGCCACAATAACCGTTAGGGTAAACGGTAGAAAGACAGAAATGGCAAAACTTATGCAAAACGCATCTAAATATATAAAGGCCAGCGTTGACCTAAGTGGATATGTAGAGGGGCAAGTAAAGGTTCCAGTAAACGTGTTTTTAGAAGATTTTCCAGATTTGCGTATTGAAAGGTACGAGCCTAGTGAAATACTATTTACCTTTGATAAATTAATAGATAGAGATAAGTCCATAACCATAAAGGCTATTGGGAGCTTGGATTCCAACTATATACAAGGTGCCATCACTACGAAGTCTCAGACCGTAATGCTTAAAGGACCAAGATCTTGGGTCAATGAAGTTGCAGAAGTAGTTGCTGTAGTAGATTTAACAGGGAGAAAAGAAAGCGGGTATCTAACGGTGCCTATTAAGCTTTTAGACGACGAAGGGAATGACGTTCGGGGAGTGGAATATGAGCCTAAAGTAATTGATCTTGTAGTACCTGTATATAAAACTGCCACAATTCCCATAGAGCTTAGGACTGAAAACCATCTACCAGATAACTATGAAATTGCAGATGTGGTAATTTATCCGAGCCAAATAGCCCTCAAAGGCGACAATGGCATATCGAATTTGTCCTCAGTACAGACAAAATCAATAGATATAAATACACTAATAGAAAATCCAAGCATGGAAGTGGAATTGGATTTGCCTCCAAATGTTTCCTTAGTAAATCCCAATGAGAGGGTAACTATTTACGTAAATATAGAGGAAACGGCAACTGATACATTTGAATACACTCTAGAGGAAATAAATATTAAAAATCTGGAGCAGGAATTGAGCATAGACAGGGAGGACCTTTTGAAGACAGTAAAACTAGTAGTAAAGGGCAATAGGGAAGTCATGGATGAATTAACAAAAGAAGACTTAGAACCTTATATAGATTTGAACTTATTTGGTGAAGGAGAATACTGGGTGACGCCGAGCTTTAACATACCAGAAGGCATAGTAGTTAAAGAGGTTAACCCTCAAATTATAAATATAAAATTAAACAAGCGTTAAGGAGGAAAATATGGAAAGAAAATACGTACTAGCCATAAATCCAGGATCTACATCTACAAAAGTATCATTATTTGAAGGAGAAGATGAAGTAAAGACATTTAGAATCGACCACAACAAGGATGATATTGAAAAATTCGATAAAATTGCAGAACAGTACGACTACAGATTAAGACTTATCAAAGGTTGGTTTCATAAAGAAGACATAAAAACAGATACATTACTGGCTGTGGTTGGCAGAGGTGGACTTCTTAGATCTATGCCTGGTGGCACTTATCTAGTTACTTCTAGGATGATAGATGACCTAAAGGTTGGCATCCAAGGTGAACATGCTTCGAACCTAGGAGGGATGTTGGCAAAGGGTATAGGAGATGAAGAAGGTATAGCTGCTTATATCGTAGACCCTGTAGCAGTAGACGAGTTTCACGAAGTATCTAGAATATCGGGGTTAAAGGGAGTTCCTAGAAAATCTTTATCCCATGCCTTAAATATTAAAGCTGTCTCCCATAGGAGGGCAAAGGAATTAGGTAAAGAAATAGGTGACCTAAATTTATTAGTATGCCATATGGGTGGGGGAATATCCATTGCTGCCATAGAAAAGGGAAAAATCTTAGACGTAAATAACGCCAAGGACATGGGACCATTTTCTCCAGAAAGATCTGGGGGACTTCCCGTGGGAGATGTGGCTGAGATGTGTTTTTCAGGTAAATACACATTGAAAGAAATGAAGCTTAAAATCCAAGGTGTAGGAGGCCTGTATTCCTATTTAGGTACCGTGGATGGGAGAGAAATAGAAAAGAGAATAGAAGACGGAGATAAATACGCAAAGACGGTATACGATGCCATGGCATATCAAATTGGCAAGGAAATAGGTGCCTACTCCACAGTACTATTTGGCAAAGTGGACAATATCATACTTACAGGTGGACTAGCCAACTCCAAATATCTAGTGGAAAGAATAAGCGATATGATAAATTTCATAGGAGATATAATAGTCTACCCAGGTGAAGATGAGATGGATGCACTAAATAAAGGTGCACTTAGAATAATAAATGGTGTAGAAGAAGCAAAAATATATGAGAAGGAGGTGAATATAAATGGCTAAGTCGTTTGAAGATTTGTTGGAGTTAGCTAGGTCTAGAGGACCTAAAAAGGTATCGGTAGCTGTTGCTCAGGATAGAGATGTACTGTCTGCCGTCATGAAGGCAACAGAACTTGGAATATCCGAGCCTATATTGACGGGAGATAGAAATGCCATTGAAGTATTAGCAAAGGATATAGGATTCGACTTATCAAACGTAGAGATAATCCACGAAGAGGACAAAGTTGAGGCCTGTAGGACAGCCACCAGTTTAGTCAGCAGCGGCAAGGCAGATGTACTGATGAAAGGTCTGATAGACACATCTATAATAATGAAACAAGTCCTAGACAAGGAAATTGGACTAAGGGCTGGAAAAATAATATCCCATGTGGCAATATTTGACATAGCTACTTACCACAAGGTCTTTATGGTTACAGATGCAGCTATGAATATACAGCCTGATTTGAATCAAAAGAAGGAGATATTAGAAAATGCTGTTGCATTGGCAAAATCCTTAGATATTGAGATGCCAAAAGTGGCAGTATTGGCATCAAAGGAAAAAGTTTCTCCAAAGATGGAAGCTACAGTACATGCAAAGGAATTGACTGATATGTACAAAAAAGGGGAAATAACAGGATGTATAGTAGATGGACCTTTTGCCTTAGACAATATTGTATCTAAGGAATCTGCAAGACTAAAAGGAGTGGACAGCGAAGTAGCAGGGGAAGCAGATATAATACTAGCTCCCAACATAGACGCAGGGAATGCATTATACAAAGCATTGACATTTTTAGGGAATGCAAAGTCAGCAGGCCTAATATTGGGGACAAAAGCTCCAATAATACTTACATCCAGGGCTGACAACGAAGAAGCAAAATTAAATTCAATAGCCTTAGGAGTACTAATGGCGTCGAAATAGGAGGGAAAAACAATTAGACTATTAATTATAAATCCAGGATCTACGTCAACAAAAATAGCAGTTTTTGAAGATGAGAATATCGCATTTGAAGAAACTCTACGCCATACAACTGAAGAAATATGTTCATTTGATAAGATTTACGATCAATATGAATTTCGAAAAAATATAATATTAAACGCATTGGAAAAGAACAACATAGCCTTAGAGTCTTTAGACGGAGTGGTAGGTAGAGGGGGACTTTTAAATCCCATAGAAGGTGGGACCTACGAAGTAAATGACAGAATGCTGGAAGACTTAAAAGCAGGGCTTTTGGGAGAGCACGCATCTAATTTGGGAGGCATATTGGCTTATGAAATATCCAAGGCCATAGACAAAAAATCCTTCATAGTTGACCCTGTAGTAGTTGACGAAATGCAAGATGTAGCTAGGATTTCTGGCCTAAAGGAAATAGAGAGAAAAAGCATATTCCACGCCTTAAACCAAAAAGCAGTAGCTAGAAAGTATGCAAAAGCTATAGACCGAAAATACGAAGATTTAAATTTAATAGTAGCTCATCTGGGAGGCGGAGTATCTGTAGGCACCCATGAAAAAGGAAGGGTCATAGATGTGCCAAATGCCTTAGATGGAGAAGGACCTTTTTCGCCGGAGAGAGCAGGTTCCCTACCGGTGGGAGATATAGTAAATATATGTTTTTCAGGGGAATATACAAAAGAAGAAGTTAAGAAAATGCTAAAGGGAAATGGCGGTATAGTATCATATTTAAATACAAACGACGCCAGAGAAGTAGAAGACAGAATAAAAGATGGCGACCAATACGCAAAATTGATATACTACGCTATGGCATATCAAGTAGCAAAAGAAATAGGCGCATCTGCAGCCGTATTAAAGGGCAAAGTCGATGGCATTATCATTACTGGAGGCATAGCATACGACAAGGTGTTCACTTCGTGGATAGAAGAAAGGGTAAGTTTCATAGGGCCAGTTACAGTATATCCCGGTGAGGACGAATTAACTGCCTTAGCAGAAGGCGGCCTAAGGGTACTAAGAGGAGAAGAAGAAGCGAAAATATATAATTAGGGTTGGATAAAATGTTAGAAGACAAGAGAATTAGAGTAATAATAGGGCATTATGGAAGTGGCAAGTCTGAATTTAGCGTAAATTATGCAGTAAGATTGGCTGAAATGGGGAGGAAGGTCGCACTGGCCGACTTAGATGTAGTAAATATGTATTTTAGATCCAGAGAAAAGGCAAAAGAGCTTGAAGGACTGGGAATAAAGGTCATAGGCAGCCAAGTCAATACCCCTGCCATAGAGGTGCCATCAATATCGGCAGAAGTATACGCCCCATTACAAGATTCATCCTATGATTTAATACTGGACGTAGGAGGGGATCAAGTAGGGGCTAGAGCCTTGGGAAGGTATGTAGATTACTTCGTAGATGGAAAATACGATATGTTTTTCATCTTAAATGCCAACAGGGCCGAAACCCAAACCGTAGATAAAGTTCTAGAGTATATGAAAAAAATTGAGGACGTATCAAGGGCCAAGGTCACAGGATTAGTCAACAATACCCATCTATTAAAGGCAACTACAGTAGAAGATATTCTCAGAGGGCAGAAATTAGCCCTAGAAGTAGAGGAAAAAACAGGAATAGAGCTAAAATACGTTTCTGCATTAGAGAGCATCATACCTGAACTTCCGTCGGATTTAAAGGGAGAGATTCTACCGATTAAATTATTTTTAAGAGATGAGTGGATGTTATAGTAATTACATTGGCTTATTAGCTAGTAAGGAGGGTAAAAATGGCAAAAGGAAGAGTTGAATTCAAAGAAGACATTTGTAAAGGATGTGAACTTTGTACCACTGTATGTCCAGTCGATATAATATTTATGGACAAGACTAGAATAAATAAAAAAGGATATCACCCAGCAACTGTTGTAGAAATGGATAAATGTATAGGCTGTGCAAACTGTGCAATGGTTTGTCCAGACCTAGTAATTACTGTAGAAAGATTTTAATAAATTAAGGAGGGATTAATGTGTCAAAAATTCTCATGAAGGGGAATGAGGCCATAGGAGCTGCAGCTATTCAAGCTGGATGTAGATACTTCTTTGGTTATCCTATTACACCCCAATCAGAATTACCAGAATACATGGCTAGGGAATTGCCAAAGGTAGGAGGAGTATACCTACAGGCAGAATCCGAAGTTGCAGCAATAAATATGGTATACGGAGCAGCAGGCTCAGGAGCAAGGGTAATGACGTCTTCGTCAAGTCCAGGTATGTCTTTAAAACAAGAAGGTATCTCCTATATAGCAGGAGCAGAACTGCCATGTTTAATAGTAAATATAATGAGAGGCGGTCCTGGACTAGGCAGTATCCAACCATCACAAACAGACTACTTCCAAGCCACAAGAGGTGGAGGTAATGGAGACTACAGATTAGTAGTATATGCTCCATCGGATGTACAAGAAATGGTAGACCTTATTATTGAAGGCTTCGATGTAGCCGACCAATATAGGAACCCTGTAATGATTGCAGGGGATGGTATGATAGGGCAAATGATGGAACCAGTAGAATTCAAAACTCCAGTCAGGAGAGAATTGGCAGAAAAAGACTGGGCTACAACAGGGACCAATGGGGAGAGAGAAAGAAATATTATAAACTCTCTATATATTAACCCAGAGGATCTAGAACAACACAATATCAGACTGCAAGCAAAATACGATTTAATAAAACAAAACGAAGTAAAAGTAGAATCTTATAATATAGAAGATGCAGAATTAGTCATTGCAGCCTATGGTACAACAGCGAGAATTGCAAAAACTGCCATAGCAAAATTAGAAGAAGAAGGCTATAAAATAGGACTCATAAGACCGATAACATTATGGCCGTATCCCTATGACGAATTTAAGAAAATAAATCCAAACTGCAAGGCAGTATTGACGGCAGAAATGAACACAGGACAAATGATAGACGACGTAAAAATCGCAGTTGAAGGCAAGTATCCAGTTCATTTTTACGGTAGAACGGGTGGAATGTCACCGACACCAGAAGAATTCATTGAAAATATTAAGAAAATCCTCGGAGGTGAGAAGTAATGGCCGTGATTTTTGAGAGAACAAAAGGTTTAACAGAAGTTGAAACTCACTATTGTCCAGGATGTACCCATGGAATTATCCATAGATTAGTAGGAGAGGCCATGGTGGAGCTTGGAATTTTAGACAATGCAATAGGCGTTGCCCCAGTAGGCTGTTCTGTATTTGCATACGAATATTTTAACTGTGACATGCACGAAGCAGCCCACGGTAGAGCACCAGCAGTTGCCACAGGAATTAAAAGGGTTCACCCTGATAACTTCGTATTTACTTACCAAGGTGACGGGGATTTAGCAAGTATCGGTACAGCAGAGATAGTGCACGCAGCTCATAGGGGAGAAAAAATCTCAACTATATTTGTAAACAACGCCATCTACGGCATGACAGGCGGACAAATGGCACCAACAACATTAATAGGTCAAAAGACCACTACATCACCACAAGGTAGAACTGTAGAGCATAGCGGAATGCCCATTAGAATGAGCGAATTATTGGCAACTATAGATGGAGCCAAATTTGTAGAGAGGGTAGCAGTAAACACACCAGGAAACATAAGAAAGGCAAAAAGAGCCATAATAGAAGCCTTTAAGGTACAATTAGAAGGAAAAGGTTTTGGAATAGTAGAGGTACTATCTACATGTCCAACTAACTGGGGAATGACAGCCCCTGAGTCAATGAAATGGTTAGCAGACAATATGATACCTTATTATCCACTAGGTAATTTTAGACGACCAGAGGAGGCTGAATAAAATGGAAGAAAGAATAGTTGTTGCTGGCTTTGGCGGACAAGGCGTAATGGCTTTAGGCCAACTCTTGACTTTTTCAGGAATGACAGAAGACAAGGCAGTATCATGGCTACCTTCCTATGGACCAGAAATGAGAGGCGGAACTGCAAACTGTAGTGTAATCATTTCGGAAGATGCAGTAGGATCACCAGTAGTTACAGAATCCACTACAGCCATAGTAATGAATCTACCTTCCTTAGACAAGTTCGAATCTTCAGTAAAACCAGGAGGAAGACTATTTATCAACTCTTCATTAATAGAAAAAAAGGCTACAAGAGATGACATAGAAGTATATTATATACCTGCCAATGAAGTAGCCAACGACCTTGGCAACAGCAGGACTGCCAATATGGTAATGCTAGGGGCTTTCATAGAGGCTTCAAAGGTAGTAAAACCTGAAACCATATTGGATAAAGCTTTTACTGCTGTATTTGGAGAGCATAGAGCACATTTGATGCCAATTAACAAAGAAGCTATGGAAAAAGGTGCAGAAATAGCAAGAGAGCAAATGAAGTAAGACAAAAGACAAAATAGGACAAGGGAAAATTCCCTTGTCTATTTTTGTATAAAAAAGATTTTTGCATAATTCTGTCTATTATGGTATAATATTTCTAGTCTCGAACAAGTACATATTGCTGAATTCTTGTAGAGAAACGGGGGAACCGATTAATTGGGGTGAATCCACTAGGACGGGCAGACCCTTGGCCCGAACCCGACAGCTAACCTCGTAAGCAATTTAAAGGGGGCAGAGTAAAGTCTGATATCAGAACTATGGAAGCCCATAGTTTTTTTATACTTAAAAACAGGTTTACATAAAAACTATTTGGAAGGGAGAGATTATATGAAAAAAGAACTTAAATATAGCATAATAGGAGCTGGCAACGGAGGTATGGCTATGGCAGGATATTTGGCCATGTTAGGATACGAAGTGAGTCTATATAATAGAACCTTGGCCAATATATTACCCCTTATAGAAAATCCGTTTATCTCGCTTACAGGAGAGATAACTGGTACAGGGATTTTAAAAAAAGTAACCAACATAATGAAAGATGCCATAGAGGGCGCGGATATGATTATGGTTACGGTTCCAGCCATAGGGCATTACCAAATAGCAGTGGAAATGGCACCGTATTTGGTAGACGGTCAAGTCATAGTACTTAACCCAGGGCGTACAGGTGGAGCATTGGAAGTATACGAAACCCTTAGGCGGGAAAAATGCGACAAAAATATTACCGTAGCAGAGGCTCAGTCTCTGGTATACGCCTGTAGAACCACATCTCCAAACAGCGTACACGTATTTCAAATCAAGAATGAAGTAACAATGGCATCAATCCCATCGACAAATATCACTTACGTAATAAACCAATTAAAACCCGCATATCCACAATTTTCAGTGGCAAAAGACGTATTAGAAACCAGTATCAACAATTATGGTGCTATCTTCCATCCTGCACCAACTTTATTAAACAGTGGACATATAGAGAGGGGAGCCCCTTTCGAGTACTATATAGAGGGCATTACACCATCCATAGGGGATTTCATAGAGATAATGGATCGCGAAAGGATGGAATTAGGTCATGCCCTTCAAGTAGATACCCTATCTGCCAAAGATTGGCTATATGAGACTTATGGAGCTAAAGGAAATAGTCTATATGAGGCAGTACAAAACAACCCAGCATATATGGGGCTTCAGGCACCGAAAGGTTTGCAAATTAGGTATATATTTGAGGATGTGCCCTATAGCTTAATACCTATGGCATCCATAGCAAAGGAATTGGGAATTAAGACCCCAGCCATTACTACAGTCATAAATATTGCTGCATTAATGACTGGAAAGGACTTTTACGAAGACGGCAGAACCATTGAAAGGCTTGGACTTAAGGGATTGACCATAAATCAAATGCATGATTTGGCACGAAATGGAAAAGTTATAAAAGACGGTGGAAAAGAGAAGGAAGGTGTTGCATAGTGAAAAAAATAATTGCCGGTACATTAGGTAATTGTGTCCATGTGGCAGGCATAATGAACTATCTTAATTTAGCGGAGAAGGAAGGCTTTACAACAGACTTTATAGGAATAGGGAAGACCGTAGATGAACTAATGGAAATCATTAAGGAGAAGGAGCCCGATATAGTAGCACTATCATATAGGCTGACTCCAGAGCCCCTGAATAATATCCTAGAAGAACTAAAATCTAAAATACAGGAAGAAAACATGGGGGATAAATCCTTCATATTTGGAGGCACAGAGCCTACGGCAGAAGTCGCTGCAAGATGGGGAATTTTTCAAAAGATATTTGACGGCACAGAAGACATAGACGAGGTCATGGCATACCTTAAAGGAAGAGACTACAACCTAGACGAATCATACCCAAGGGAAATTTTGTCTAGGATAGAATCAAAATATCCCTACCCAGTTTTGAGACACCATCTAGGTTTAAGTACCATAGAAGAAACTGTAGAAGCCATAGAAAAAGTGGCAGAGTCAAAAGTAATAGACATCATATCCATAGCCCCTGACCAAAATGCCCAGGAATACTTTTTTGATCAAGAAAATATGGATACCAGGTTAAATGGTGCAGGAGGAGTACCCCTAAGGAATCCAGAAGATTTTATAAAACTTTATAAGGCTGCTCAACGAGGGAATTATCCACTTCTACGCTCCTATAGCGGCACGAAGAATATAATTCAATTCGCAGAGGTACTAAATAGCACCATAGACAATGCTTGGTGTGCAGTTCCACTATTTTGGTATAGTGAATTAGATAAAAGGGGACCTAGACCCTTGTACGAGGCCATCAAGGAGAACCAAGAAGTCATGAAATGGCATGGAAAGAGAAATATACCCGTGGAAGTCAACGATCCTCATCACTGGAGCCTCAGGGATGCCCATGATGCCATTGGCGTAGCAGCAGCATATATAGTGGCATATAACGCAAAGAAAATGGGAGTAAAAGATTATATAGCCCAATATATGTTCAACGTACCAGCTACTATTTCGCCAGAAATGGATTTGGGGAAAATGTTAGCAAAAATTGAATTGGTGGAGAGCCTAGTAGACGACGAATTTAGAGTTTACCGACAAGCCAGGGCGGGTTTGGCCAGTTTCCCGACAAATCTATATCAAGCAAAGGGACAATTAGCCGCCTCAGCCTATTTATCCATGGCAATTAGACCACATATATACCATGTAGTTGGATACTGTGAAGCCCACCACGCTGCAAATGCAGAGGATATAATAGAATCTGCCATGATAGTAAGGGGAATACTGAAAAATGAATTCCTTGGCTCGGTCAATATGGCAAAGGACAAAAACGTATTAGATAGAAAGGAAACTTTGGTAGAAGAAGCCAAAATAATCGTAAAGGCAATAGAAGATTTAAATCCAAATGCAAAGGACCCCCTAACTGATCCTGAAACATTGACAGAGGCAGTAAGATTGGGCATATTAGATGCTCCTCATCTTCAAGGCTCTAAAATTGCAAAGGGACAGTTAAAGACTAGAATGGTCAGCGGCGCCCTATACGCCTACGATGAGAAAAAAGGCAGGATTATAAAAGAGAAGGAAAGAATAGAAGCTTTATTGAAAAGCAGGATATAAATATTTTGGACTATAATAGAGGATTAAAGCATAAGAGCGCGACTGCCTTATGCTTTTAATCCTCTATTCAATAGCGAACAAAAACTCTCCTTCACAAGCTAGCTCACCATCTACATAAGCTTTCCCTTGACCGATTCCAATAGGTCCCCTTATTTTAGTAAGCTCAACTTCCATCTTTAAAGTGTCCCCAGGGACAACCTTTCTTTTAAACCTTACCTTGTTAATACCCGCAAAAAATGGAGTTTTCCCCTTAAATCTTTCGTCGGATAATAAAATGACAGCCCCCACTTGAGCCATGGATTCTACAATTAGTACCCCTGGCATCACAGGAAAATGGGGGAAATGACCTTGAAAGAATGGTTCATTTATAGTTACGTTTTTGTATCCAAGGCCCTTTACTCCAACTTCCTGAATTTCAACCTTATCAACTAATAGAAAAGGATACCTATGAGGAATAATACCCTTAATTTCCTCGATATTTAATATTTTGCCCATAAAATCTCTCCTTTTTAGTAAAATATTGACAATTTAAAGATTGATTATTTAACAATATTCAGATATACTAAATCATAATGTTTTAACTATATCGTGAATATGCTTTTACTGTGTTAATTATTGGATTTTTATTACTTTTCATAGTATAATATGTTTTGGAATTTATATCATAGTATTAATATAATATAAGGTAGATAAATTTGCAAATATTTTAAAGGGGGTGGTAAATGAGGAAGGCATATAAAAATCAAACTAAATTTGGAGGTGGAAAATGAAAAAGATTTATGTGGGAATCTCTGGGATAGGCAGCTATGTGCCTGATAAAGTCATCACAAACTTTGATTTGTCAAAGATGGTGGATACATCAAATGAATGGATTGTCGATAGAACAGGCATAGAGGAAAGAAGAGTAGTAGAAGATAATATTGCCGCATCCGACATAGCTACCATCGCTGCAAAGAGAGCTTTGGAAGATGGAAAGACCAACCCAGAAGACATTGACCTAATAATAGTTGCAACAGTCACAGGCGATCACGCTTTTCCATCCACTGCATGTATAGTGCAAAAAAATCTTGGAGCTACAAAGGCCGCTGCATTTGACATAAATGCGGGATGCTCAGGCTTCGTATATAGCCTGGATATAGGCCAAAGATTTATTAGCACAGGAGCATATAAAAAGGTTTTAGTAATAGGAGCAGAAACCCTTTCCAAAATAACAGATTGGGAAGATAGAAATACATGCGTACTATTTGGGGATGGTGCAGGTGCTTGTCTATTGGAGGAAACAGAAGAAGGTCTAGGTATACTTAGTTCCGAATTAGGTTCTAAGGGGCAAGATGGAGAAGTACTCATCCAGCCCGGAGGAGGTTCAAGGCATCCAGCCAGCGAAGATACCATAGCAAATAAGCTACACTATATAAAAATGGATGGTAGAGAAGTGTTTAAATTTGCTGTCAGGGTAATGGAAAAGGCTACTATAAACGTCATAGAAAAAGCCAATTTAAAATTAGAAGAATTAGATTTCCTAGTGCCGCATCAAGCAAATATCAGAATAATAGCTGCAGCGGAAAAGAGATTAAACCTAGGAAAGGATAAAGTATATATAAACTTAAACAAATATGGCAATATGTCGTCAGCTTCAATACCAGTAGCTTTAGACGAGGCTATTAAGGCAAAAAAGATAAACAAAGGGGATAATGTACTATTAGTAGCATTTGGTGCGGGACTTACCTGGGCTTCCATGATAATAAAGTGGAATAGGGAGGAAGGTAAGTAATGATAAACACTAGAATAACTGAACTTTTAAACGTTAAATACCCCATACTTCAAGGTGGAATGGCTTGGGTAGCCACGCATGAATTGGTGGCAGCAGTATCAGAAGCGGGTGGGTTAGGCATCATAGGTGCAGGAAATGCCCGTGGAGAAGCCATTAGACATGAAATAAGGGAGACCAAGAAATTGACAGATAAGCCCTTTGGAGTAAATATAATGATGTTATCTAGATATGCTGAAGATATTGTAGGTATAGTATGTGATGAGGGAATTCCTGTAGTGACTACAGGTGCGGGAAGTCCGGCGAAATACATCGACAAGCTAAAAAAACACAATGTAAAAATCATACCTGTAGTACCTACTGTGTCTTTAGCTAGAAGGTTGGAGAGAGAAGGAGCAGATGCCCTGATTGTAGAGGGCACTGAGGCGGGAGGCCACATAGGAGAGCTAACTACCATGGCATTGATTCCACAAGTAGTAGATGCGGTTAAAATCCCTGTAATAGCTGCAGGGGGCATTGCAGATGGGAGAGGGTTTTTAGCAGCCCTAAGCCTAGGAGCTGAAGGCGTTCAAATGGGAACGAGATTTGTAAGTTCCAAGGAATCAATCGTACATCAAAACTTTAAAGATGCCATAGTAAAGTCAAAAGATAGAGATGCACTAGTCATTGGAAGAAATACAGGATATCCAGTAAGAGCCCTGAAAAATAAATTTACTAGGGAATATACAGTATTGGAGAAAAATGGGGCTACTTTTGAAGAATTGGAGTTATTGAGTTCTGGAAGACTAAAATTAGCCGTATTAGAAGGGGATATAGAGAAAGGTTCTTTAATGTCCGGCCAAATAGCAGGACTGATTGAAGATATAAAGTCATGCAAAGAAATAATAGAGGGGATTGCCTCAGAAGCGGCAGAAGCCCTAAACTTTGTTGACTCCATAATGGGAAGAGGTGGTATGGATGGATAAAAAAGATAAGATAGCCTTTATCTTTCCGGGACAGGGATCACAATATGTAGGCATGGGAAGCGATTTTTACCAAAGCTTTCAATCGTCAAAGGATGTGTTTGATGAAGCCAACGAAATATTAGACTACGACTTAAAAAGCATTTGCTTTGGAGGTACAGAAGAGGAACTGACAAAGACAGAAAATACCCAGCCCGCAATATTGGCCACAAGCATAGCTATGTTAAAGGCCTTGGAATCTGAGGGTATTGATTGTGATTATACTGCAGGCTTAAGCCTTGGAGAGTACAGCTCCTTAGTCATGAGCAAATCCATGGAATTCAAAGATGCCCTAAAAATAGTAAAAGAAAGAGGGAAGTTTATGCAGGAGGCTGTGCCCCTAGGAGTAGGCGGTATGGCAGCCATTATGGGACTAAATAAGGATATGCTCCCCTCAGTCATAGAAGCAACTAAAAAGCATGGAGTTGTAGAAGTAGCAAACTATAATAGCCCCGAGCAAATTGTATTGACAGGAGAATTGCCAGGACTACAAGCTGCCTGTGAAGAAGCAATGAAGCTAGGAGCTAGAAGGGCGATACCCCTACCAGTATCGGCACCATTTCACTCATCACTTTTGGCGTCTGCTGGTGAAAAGTTAAAAAATGAGTTATCTACAGTACAAGTTCAAGATGCCAGAAAGAAAGTAGTGACCAATGTAGATGGAATGCCAATTATATCAAAGGACGAAATAAAGACTAAGCTGGTAAATCAAGTCAGTAGTTCTGTATTATGGCAGCAATCCGTTGAATTTATGATAAATAAAGGTGTAAATACATTTGTAGAAATAGGGCCTGGAAAATCCCTTACGGGTTTCGTCAGAAAGATTGGCAAATCCATGGGGAAAAAGGTAAAAGCGCTAAATGTAAACGACTTAGACTCCTTTAAAGAAACAGTAGAATACCTGAAGTCTATGAAGGATGGTGAATAAGTGAACCTAAATAATAAAGTCGCCTTAATCACAGGCGGATCAAGAGGAATAGGCAAGGAAATTGCTTTGGAATTAGCCAGAAATGGCGTAAATATAGGGCTCACCTATGTAAGGGGTGAAGATAAAGCTAAGGAGGTGGTAAAAGAAATAGAAAACATGGGGGTGAAGGCTTTGGCAATTAAGGCCAATGTCTCCATCGAAGAAGAAGTTGCACAAATGACAAAGGCAATGGAAGAATCGTTTGGAACAATAGATATATTAGTGAACAATGCAGGAATAACAAAAGACAATTTACTCATTAGGATGAAGGAAGAAGACTGGGATGATGTAATGAATGTAAACCTAAAGGGCACTTTCCTTTGTACCAAGGCCATATCAAGAATAATGATGAAAAAAAGGTATGGGAAAATAATAAATATGGCTTCTGTAGTTGGTATAATGGGTAATGCAGGTCAAGGGAATTACAGTGCATCAAAAGCGGGAGTAATTGGGTTTACAAAGTCCATGGCCAGAGAGTTGGCTAGTAGAGGCATCAGAGTAAATGGAATTGCACCTGGATTTATACAAACAGATATGACAGATGTACTAAAAGAGGATGTTAAAGAAGAAATGTTAAAAGCCATTCCCCTAAGTACATTTGGAAAGCCGAAGGATATTGCGGATTTAGTGGTATTTTTGGCCAGCGAGAAATCCGATTATATCACAGGGCAAATTATAAATGTAGATGGCGGAATGGTAATGTAAATAATAGGAGGAATGTATAATGTTATTTGAAAAAATAAGAGATATAATAGCAGATCAATTGGGGATAGATGATTTAGACAGTATTACAGCAGAAACTTCCCTGACAAAAGATTTAGAAGCAGATTCATTAGATGCAGTTGAAATAATGATGGCACTAGAAGACGAGTTTGAGATTACTGTTCCAGATGAAGATGCTGAAAAACTGCTAGTAATAGGAGAAATAGTAAAATACGTAGAAGAAAAATTAGAATAATACCTTTGTGGAGGTAGATAAATGAAGAGAGTTGTAATTACAGGAGTAGGCCCCGTATCCCCAATTGGCATAGGAAAAAAGGTTTTCTGGGACTCTTTAATGACAGGGAAATCTGGAGTTGGACAAATAACCAGATTTGACCCTGTAGACTTTGACACTAAAATAGCAGCAGAGGTGAAGGATTTTGACCCTGCTCAATATATAGACAAAAAAGAAGCCAGAAGAATGGACAGATTTACCCAATTTGCCATAGCAGGTACAAAATTAGCATTGGAGGATGGAGAGGTAAATTTAGACACTATAAACTTGGACAAAGTTGGGGTAATTATTGGCGTTGGCATAGGTGGTATGGAGACCATGGAGACAGAATTTACAAAATTAAGGGATAGAGGTCCCAGCAGAGTAAGTCCTTTATTTATACCCATGATGATATCCAATATGGCACCGGGACAAGTATCCATGACTTTTGGATTCAGAGGCCCTACCATGACAGTGACTACTGCTTGTGCATCCAGTACCAATGCCGTAGGCGAGGCCTATAGAATGATAAAATACGGTAATATAGAAATGTGTGTAGCGGGCGGAGCAGATGCGTCTATAACACCTATTTCAGTAGCAGGATTTTGTTCAATGAAAGCACTTTCCACTAGGAATGAAGAGCCAGAAAAGGCCTCAAGACCCTTTGATAAGGAAAGAGATGGATTTATAATGGGTGAGGGTGCAGGTATACTGATACTTGAAGAGCTTGACCATGCATTGGCGAGGGGAGCCCATATCTACGGAGAAATTGTAGGATATGGTTCTACATCAGATGCCTTCCATATAACTCAGCCTGATCCTGAAGCAAAGGGAGCCACAAGGGCCATGGAGCTAGCATTGAAAGAGGGAAATGCAGACTATGACAAAGTTGACTATATAAATGCCCATGGGACGTCGACCTATTTCAACGACAAATTTGAGTCCTTGGCTATAGAAAAGTTATTTGGAGACCATGCAAAGGACATAAACATAAGCTCGACAAAATCAATGACAGGACATTTATTAGGTGCTGCTGGTGGAATAGAGGCTATAGCCACAGCCTTAGCAATTAAAGAGGGGATGATACCCCCCACAATAAATTACGAATTTCCCGACGGGGAATGTCAGTTGAACTATACGCCTAACAAGGCAGTAAAGAGGGAAATAGATTATGCTTTGTCCAATTCCTTAGGGTTTGGTGGACATAATGCAACCATATTATTTAAAAAATACAGATAATACAAAGGACCTTGGAAAATTTTCCGAGGTCCTTTTGAATAAAATAACTTGTCACTCTGGAATACTATGTTATACTTAAGTAAGATAAAAAAATGGAGTGATAGTATGGAATTAAGTATTCCAGCGCATATAGAACTAATTTTAAACAAATTAAAGAAAAATGGATATAAAGCATATATAGTGGGAGGCTCCGTCAGAGATATGCTCATAGGGAAAAGCCCCTCAGACTACGACATAGCAACAGATGCATTGCCAGACCAAATCTCCCAACTGTTTAAAGAGTTCAAAACTATAGAGGTGGGGAAAAAATTTGGCACAGTAGTAGTAGTTCAAAGAGAAGGCAACACAGAAGTAACCACCTTTAGGCAAGATGGTGAATACATAGATGGAAGAAGGCCGGAAAGGGTGTTTTTTTCCAAAGAATTAAAGGACGACTTGTCCCGAAGGGATTTTACCATTAACTCCATGGCATATAGCAAAGAGGCAGGTCTAATAGACTACTTCCACGGGGTAGAAGATTTAAAAAAAGACATAATAAGGACAGTAGGAAATCCAAAGGATAGATTTGGAGAGGACTACCTGAGAATAATCAGGGCCATTAGATTTGCAACACAATTGGACTTTGTCATAGAGCCAAAGACCTATGAAGCCTGTAAGAAATTTAGTAAATTCCTGAAGAACATCAGCGAAGAGAGAATTCAAGAGGAATTTTTCAAAATATTACTGTCGAAAAAACCGTCAATTGGAATAGATTTACTAATGGATATAGGAGCATTGGAAGTATTTATGCCAGAGATTACAGATACCCTTGGATTTGACCAAAGAAGCCCATATCACGATAAGGACGTCTATCGCCATACCCTTTGTGTTTTAGACAATACGCCTTCAGTACTACATCTTAGGTTGGCTGCCCTATTTCACGACATAGAAAAGCCCCATACACTGACTGTTGACGAAGAGGGTATGGGACATTTTTACAATCACGATAAATTGGGGGCTGAAACAGCAAGGAAAATATTGAAGAGGCTAAAAACCTCCAATGAACTCATAGGTAAGGTGTCTTTATTAGTTGAAAACCATATGAATAGACATGACGACCTTAAAGAAAAGGGGCTCAAAAGGCTATTGAATAAAATGGGAGAAGTTGAGATTTTTACACTTTTGGAACTTCAAAAAGCCGATAAACTATGTTCTAAGGTAGGAGCAGTAATTGATGAATTAATACAAAGAGAAAAGGATATAAAATCCATTATAGAAAATAGGGAGCCATATTGCACAAATCATTTGGCTGTAAATGGAGACGATTTAATAGAAATTGGTTATAATCAAGGGAAAATCATAGGAGATATCCTTAAATACCTTCTTAAGATAGTCGTCGACAACCCGGAATTAAACGAAAAAGAAACTTTAATAGAAATAACTACAAAAAAATTCATACGATAAATTATTAGTATTTTTCATTTCTCATTGAAAATATTAGCTATAAGGGGGAGATTGAAATGGGAAAATTATTTGGCACAGATGGAGTACGAGGCATTGCAAATAAGGACCTTACGCCAGAGTTGGCTTTTAAAATAGGAAGGGCAGGGGCTTATATATTGTCCAATTCCAATAGGGGAAAAATTATATTGGGGAAAGACACCAGAATATCAGGTGATATGCTAGAAGCGGCTTTGACTGCGGGGATATGCTCCATGGGTTTAGACGTGGTATCAGTAGGTATAATGCCTACGCCTGCCGTCGCCTATTTAACTAGAAAATACGAGGCTTTAGCTGGCGTAGTTATATCTGCGTCTCACAATCCAGGGGAATACAATGGAATAAAGTTTTTTGATGCCAGGGGATTGAAATTATCTGATGAGATGGAAGAACAAATCGAAGAACTTATACTAAATGACGAAAAGATTGAAAACATTCCCACAGGAAATAAGATTGGAAAGGTCATAGTAGATGACAATGGTAGCGACAACTACATCCAGTACCTAATTTCTACCATAGAATTAGATTTAAAAGGGATAAAAGTAGCTTTAGACTGTGCCAATGGTGCATTATATAAAATTGCACCAGAGACGATTAAAAGACTTGGAGGTGACATAGTAGTCGTTAACCATGAGCCGACGGGAATGAATATTAATCAAAGCTGCGGATCGACAAATCCTAAGGAAATTCAAAAGTTAGTAGTAGATTCAAGATCCGACATAGGGCTTTCCTTTGATGGTGACGGCGATAGAATAATAGCTGTAGACGAAAAGGGTAAAATTATAGATGGGGATCATATACTGGCCATATGCGGAACCCATTTAAAAAAGCAAGGGAAATTAAAAAACAATACCATAGTGGGGACGGTAATGACAAATATGGGATTAGATTTGTACCTTGAAGAAAAGGGTATAGATATGGTGAAGACAAAAGTTGGAGATAGATATATCCTAGAAGAAATGTTAAAATCAGATTATGTATTAGGCGGGGAGCAATCGGGGCATATAATTTTTTTAGACTACAATACAACAGGTGATGGTTTGGCTACTGGCCTGCACCTATTGGAAGTTATGAAGGCAGAAAACAAACCAATATCAGAATTAAACAAACTAATATCTGATTATCCACAGGTTTTGATCAATGCAAAAGTAAAAAATGAACTAAAAAACAAATACCATAATAATCGCGAAATAATGGAAAAAATAAAACAAGTAGAAGAAATATTTCACGGTCAAGGGAGGGTATTAATTAGACCTTCAGGGACAGAACCATTGGTTAGAGTCATGATAGAGGCAAAAGAGGACATAGGACTTGAAAAGATTGCATCGGATTTAGCCAGGTTTATTGAGGAAAAGATAGGCATGGAAACATAAAAATTTATGAGGTGATGTAATGAAATATAAGATAATAGCCGACAGTAGCTGCGATTTAAACGAAGAACTGAAAGAAAAATTAGATGTTTCTTTAATTCCATTTAAAATTGACGTAGATGAACTTAGATTTATTGACGACGAGCAACTGGATACTACAGATTTAATTAAAGCAATGAAAAGTAGCCCCAACCCCACAAGGACATCTTGTCCCTCTCCAGGAGATTTTGTAGAGGAATACAAATCAACTGAAGCAGAAAGTATTTTTGTAGTCACCATATCTAGCCCCTTAAGCGGCACGTATAATTCAGCAATATTGGCGAAAAACATGGTGGAGGAAGACGAACCCCACAAATTTATCCACATATTCGACTCCAAATCAGCCAGCGTAGGAGAAACTTTGACAGCTATGAAGATCCACGAACTAGTGGAAAAGAAATTAGGCAACTTGGAAATCGTAGAGAAGGTTGAGAAGTACATTAAAGAAATGAAGACGTATTTCATATTGGAAAGTTTGGACAATCTTATAAAAAATGGTAGAATATCCAAGACAAAGGGTCTATTGGCCAATGCCCTAAATTTAAAACCCATAATGGGAGCAGATGGAGAAGGTAATATTAAATTAGTTGAAAATGTAAGAGGTACTAAAAGAGCTTTTAGAAGATTAGTAGAAATTATCGGAGAAACTGGGGAAAAGTTGGAAGAAAAGATATTGGCCATATCCCATGCAAATGCCTTGGAGAGAGCCGAAGAACTAAAGAAAGCAATAGAAGAAAAATACAATTTTAAAGAGGTAATATTAGTAAAACAAGCAGGATTAAGTACAGCCTATGCCAACGATGGAGGGATTATACTAGTATTTTAGAAAGGATATAAGTGATGAAGAAAAAGGTAGTATTAGGCATGAGTGGAGGGGTAGACAGCTCTGTAGCTGCTTATATTTTACAGCAAGAAGGATATGAGGTTATAGGAGTTACCATGAGTGTCATACCCCACGACGATATATACGACGAACGGGCAGGAGGATGTTGTTCAATATCCTCAGTATTTGATGCTAAGCAAGTGGCACAGGATTTGGGAATACCCCACTATGTCATGAATTTTAGAGGAGTGTTCGAAAGAAAAGTCATAGATTATTTCATAGACGAGTATTTGGAGGGAAGGACCCCAAACCCATGTGTAGCCTGTAACAAATTTATAAAATTTGACGAATTTCTAAAAAAGGCGAAGGGTTTAGGGGCAGATTACATTGCCACAGGTCACTATGCCACCATCGGAAAAGATAAGATTACTGACAGATATTTAATGAAACGAGCACTAGATCAAAAGAAGGATCAGACATATTTTCTATATGGGATGACTCAGTACCAGCTTGCCCATACACTGATGCCTCTAGGAAAATACACAAAGGAAACCATTAGAGAGATAGCTGAGAAAATCAATCTAGTGGTGCACAACAAACCAGACAGCGAAGAAATTTGCTTTGTGCCAGATAATGACCATGGTAAATTCATCAAAAGTAGAGTTCCTCATAAGGTAAAACCAGGTAACTTCGTGGATAAAGACGGCAAAGTCTTAGGTAAGCACAAGGGCATAGTTTACTATACTATAGGTCAGCGAAAAGGCCTTGGAATTTCCCTTGGCAAAAGAGTCTTCGTACAGAAAATAGACCCAGAAAAGAACGAAATAGTCCTGGGAGATGAAGAGGGAATATTTAAAAATGAACTCTATGCTGACCAATTGAACATCATAGCATATGACAAATTGCCAGAGGAATTGGAGATTACTGCCAAAGTCAGATATTCCATGAAGGAATCTAAGGCAGTTATGAAACCCTATAAAGAGGGAGTATTGGTTGAATTTGATGAAGACCAAAGAGCTATTACAAGAGGTCAATCCATAGTATTTTACAAGGGGGAAATAGTTCTAGGGGGCGGAACCATTAGAGAGGTATATTAAAAAGAGAGAATAATTTTGTAGAGAATATATTGACAAGTACAAATAACGTGTTATAATAGGAAAGTAAACAAAAATTACTTGCATGCGGGAGTGGCGGAACTGGCAGACGCGCTAGACTTAGGATCTAGTGTCATTGACGTGGGGGTTCAAGTCCTCTCTCCCGCACCATTATAAACCAGTGGATTTGTACCAGTGGTTTTTTTAGTATGTGTACACCACTAGTTTTTTATAATATTGATAATATTATTTCTTATGATATAATTTTATGATATAATATATTAGTTAAAAATTGGATAAGTATAAGGAGGAAGTTATTTAATGAAGGCTTTACTAGAAAAAAAGGAAAATAACAGGGTAAGCTTTACCATAGAAATACCTGCAGAAAAATTTGAGGAAGCATTACAAAAAACGTATTTAAAAAACAGAGGTAGATTTAATATACCTGGATTTAGGAAAGGCAAAACTCCTAGAAAAATCATAGAATTAAATTACGGACCAGAAATATTTTATGAGGAAGCAATTAACCTATTATTACCAGAAGCATATTCAGATGCAGTAGATGAACTAAAACTAGAACCAGTTGATACACCAGAAGTAGACATAGAGGAAATAGTAAAAGGAGAGCCTCTAGTAGCCAAGATGGAAGTAACAGTAAAGCCTGAGGTAGAGCTAGGAGATTACAAGGGCATAGAAATTGAAAAAATAGAGTATAATGTTACAGATGAACATATAGAAGACGAACTTAAATCGGTACAAGAAAAAAATGGAAGAATGACTGACGCTGGCGATAGACCAGTAAAAGATGGAGATATATTGACCATAGACTATGCTGGCTTTGTTGGCGAAGACCAATTTCAAGGCGGTACAGCAGAAGGTCAGCAACTGGAAATTGGTTCAGGACAATTTATTCCCGGTTTTGAAGAACAACTAGTGGGTAAAAATATAGGAGAAGAAATAGAAGTAGCAGTTACATTCCCAGAAGAATATCACGAACCAAGCCTACAGGGAAAGGAAGCAATATTCAAAGTGACAATCCACTCCATCAAGGAAAAGGAATTACCGGAGCTAGACGATGAATTCGCTAAGGACGTATCAGAGTTTGATACCTTAGACGAATACAAGGAAAGCATAAAAGAAAGGCTTGCCGAGGACTTCAAGAGTAAAGAAGAGTCAGAAAACGAAAACAGCTTAATTGAAAAGGTAATAGGAAATTGCAATGTAGACATTCCAGAGGCCATGATAGACACTCAACTAGAAAATGAAATTCAAGAATTTGAATACAGAATGAGAATGCAGGGATTAAATCTGGATCAATACTTGGAGATAACAAATTCTACCCTAGACAGTCTAAAGGACCAATTAAGGCCAATGGCAGCTGATAGAGTAAGAGGAGACCTAGTACTTGAGGCAATTGCGAAGGCCGAAAATTTAGAGGTTACAGAAGAAGACATCGACAAGGAATTGGAAAAGATTGCCATGACCTACGAAGAGGAAAAGAGAGAAGAATTTATAAAAGATATGAAAAGCCGAGACTTATCCTATTTAGACACACCTATAATCAATGGGAAGGTCATTGAAATGCTTAAGGAAAATGCAAAGTTTATATAATAATGGAGGGATGAAAATTGACTTTAATACCTATGGTAGTTGAGCAGACCAGTAGAGGAGAAAGATCTTATGATATTTACTCCAGATTATTAAAGGAAAGGATCATATTTTTGGGCAGTGAAATAAACGATGTAACTGCAAATTTAGTAGTAGCACAATTGCTGTTTTTAGAGGCAGAAGACCCAGATAAGGACATTCAAATTTATATAAATAGCCCTGGAGGCTCGGTAAGTGCAGGATTTGCCATATATGATACCATGCAATATATAAAGCCTGATGTATCCACTATATGTATGGGGTTGGCTGCAAGCATGGGGGCATTTTTACTGGCTGCAGGCACAAAGGGCAAAAGATTTGCATTGCCAAATTCAGATATAATGATACACCAGCCCTTGGGCGGAGCGAAAGGTCAAGCCGAAGATATTAGAATTCAAGCAGAAAAGATAATCGAAATCAGAGAGAGAATCAACAAGATTTTGGCAAACAGGACTGGACAGCCACTGGAAAAGGTTGCCAGAGATACTGACAGAGATTATTATTTAACAGCAGAAGAAGCCAAAGAATATGGTATAATAGATGAAGTGATTACAAGAAAATAGATAAGTGAGGTGTCATCGTGGCCAAATATGATGAAAGACAATTACGTTGCTCTTTTTGTGGAAAGCCACAGGAACAAGTAAGGAGGCTAATAGCTGGCCCCAATGTATATATATGTAATGAATGTGTAGAACTGTGCCAAGAAATAATCGAAGAAGAGTTCATAGATATAGTAGATTATGATATGCAGGATCTGCCAAAGCCAGAAGTCATTAAGGCTACCTTAGACGATTATGTCATAAAACAAGAGAGGGCCAAAAGGGCCTTGGCTGTGGCTGTCTACAACCACTACAAGAGGATAAATAAAAAACCAAAAAAGAACAACGATATAGAATTACAAAAAAGCAACATAGTTATGCTAGGGCCTACAGGTTCTGGAAAGACCTTATTGGCTCAAACTCTGGCGAAAATATTGAATGTACCTTTTGCCATTGCAGATGCCACTTCCTTGACAGAAGCTGGATACGTAGGGGAAGACGTGGAAAACATAATATTAAAACTTATCCAGGCGGCAGACTACGATATAGAAAGGGCAGAAAAGGGCATAATATATATCGATGAAATAGACAAAATAGCTAGGAAGACTGAAAATCCATCCATTACAAGGGATGTCAGCGGCGAAGGGGTTCAACAGGCACTACTGAAAATCCTAGAGGGCACAGTAGCTAATGTACCCCCTCAAGGTGGCAGGAAACATCCTCACCAAGAGTTTATCCAAGTTGACACTACTAATATTTTATTCATAGTAGGTGGAGCTTTTGATGGGTTGGATAAAATAATACAAAACCGCATAGGAAAAAAATCCATGGGATTTGGAGCAAAGCTATCGTCTCAAAAAGAGGCAAGGATAGGAGAATTATTGAAGCATATCCAACCTGAGGATTTGCTAAAATATGGCCTCATACCTGAGTTTGTAGGTAGGCTGCCAGTCATGGTGACATTGGAGGAATTAGATACAGACTCCTTAGTGAAGATACTAACAGAACCAAAAAATGCCTTAGTCAAGCAGTATAAGGAACTATTTTCGATGGATAATGTAGACCTTGAATTTGATGATGAAGCCTTATATTCCATATCTAAAAAGGCCATCGATAGAAAGACAGGAGCAAGGGGACTAAGAAGCATAATCGAAGATGTAATGCTGGATATTATGTATGAAATTCCATCTAGAGATGATATAGAAAAATGTGTAATAACCAAGGAGACAATTGAAAACAAAGTAGATCCCACATTAGTTCTATCGGATAGAAGGAAAAAAAGCAGAACTAAAAAAACAGATAACAGCGAATCTGCATCTTAAGGCTCACATTTGTGGGCTTTTCCTTGTTTAATGGAAAATACTGAATTATCGGGAGGGAAGATACATGACCGAATATACAATAGAAAAAAAGACCATGCCCTTAATACCCCTAAGGGGAATATCCATATTTCCCCATATGGTAGTTCATTTCGATGTGGGTAGGGAAAAATCAATTAGTGCACTGGAAAAGGCCATGCTAGACGATGCGACCATATTGCTGTGTGCACAAAAAGACCCTAAGACCAACGAACCTGAAATTGACGACTTTTATCATGTGGGCACAGTGGCAAAGGTAAAGCAAATGCTCAAACTCCCAGGGGGAAGCATCAGAGTATTGGTAGAGGGCATAAATAGGGGAAAAATAGTAGAGATAATCCAAGAAGAACCATATTTTACAGCAGAGATAGAAGAGTATTTTTATGAAGAAATAGAGGACAATAAAGACGTAAATCTAGAAGCTGCCATGAGGCTTGTAATTAACGACTTTGACGAATACCTATCCTACAATGACAGACTATCGCCTGATGTACTCAGCACCGTGTCCGATATACAAGACCCAGGAAGGATGGCTGACGTCATAGCTTCATATATATATCTAAAATTGGAGGATGATCAAAGGATACTGGAAGTCTTTGACCTATATGACAGATTAGAAGTGCTGCATATAATACTGCAAGAGGAAATAGAAGTACTGAAAATAGAGGATAAAATTAACCAGAGAGTAAAGAAACAAATAAACAAGGTACAAAAAGAATACTATTTAAAAGAGCAAATCAAAGCCATACAAAAAGAACTGGGTCAAGACGACGATATAATGGCAGAAGTAGAAGAATACGAAGAAAAGATAGACAAAATCAAGATGCCTAAGGAAGTAAAAGAAAAGGCTCTGAAAGAAGTGGAAAGACTGCTAAAGGTGTCGCCCCACTCACCGGAATCGGGAGTCATAAGGACCTATTTAGACTGGATAATAGACTTGCCTTGGGACAAGGAAACAAAGGATAAAATCGACATCAAAAAGTCCAGAGAAGTACTCAATGAAGATCACTACGGTCTAGAAGATGTAAAGGAGAGAATACTGGAATTTATCGCCATCAGAAAGCTGACAAAGAGCATGAAGGGGCCAATTATTTGCTTAGTGGGACCTCCAGGAGTTGGTAAGACATCCATAGCCCGTTCCATTGCTAAGGCACTCAATAGGAAATTCGTCAGAATGTCCTTAGGAGGAGTCAGGGACGAGGCAGAAATCAGAGGCCATAGAAGGACCTATATAGGTGCCATGCCAGGGAGCATAATAAATTCTCTGAAAAAATCGAAATCCAAGAATCCACTATTCCTATTTGACGAGATAGATAAGATAGGCTCTGATTATAGGGGGGACCCGGCTTCAGCGTTGTTGGAAGTCTTGGATCCAGAGCAAAACAGCACTTTTACTGATCACTATCTAGACGTGCCCTTTGACCTGTCCAAGGTATTATTTATCACTACAGCAAATACAACATCCACCATACCAGCACCGCTACTGGATAGGATGGAGGTTATCAGGTTGTCTGGCTATACAGACGAAGAAAAGCTTCAAATAGCCATGAAGCATCTACTGCCAAAGCAGCTGAAAGAGCATGGATTAGACGAGGGAAAATTCAAATTATCGGAATCTGGAGTAAGGTCCATAATTGACTATTACACTAGAGAATCGGGAGTTAGAAATCTGGAAAGAAATATAGCAAATGTCTGTAGAAAGGCCGCAAAGAGAATAGTGGAGGAAAACCTAAAGTCCTTGAGGATAAACAGCGGAAACATAACGAAATATCTAGGAGCAGAAAAATATAGGTTTGACACAATAGAAGAGGAGAATCAAATTGGAGTAGCCAACGGATTGGCGTGGACCTCCGTAGGCGGAGAAACCCTGTCCATAGAGGTAAACACCATGGGAGGCACGGGGAAAACCCAGCTGACTGGAAAACTGGGAGATGTAATGAAGGAATCCGCCATGGCAGGCATTAGCTATATAAGGGCAAATTCAAATCTACTGGACATAGAGTCGGAGTTTTACAAGGATATGGATATCCATATTCACGTACCAGAAGGTGCCATACCAAAGGATGGTCCATCAGCGGGTATAACCATTGCTACGGCAGTTATATCGGCTCTATCCAACACTCCCATTAGAAAAGAAGTGGCCATGACAGGAGAGATAACCCTAAGGGGCAGGGTCCTTCCAGTAGGGGGGATTAAAGAAAAGGTATTGGCAGCTAATAGAATGGGAATTAAAAAGATTTTATTGCCCTTGGAAAACAAGAAGGATTTAGAGGATATACCAGATAAAATAAGGAAAAAGATAGAATTTGTACTAGTAAAGGACATGAAAGAAGTTTTAGAAAATGCTCTAGTTAAGGGAGCTGATACAGTTGAAGATAATTAAGTCTGACCTTCAGGCCATAGCTGTGGAACCAAAACAATATCCAAAAGATGACCTACCTGAAATAGCATTTGCAGGTAGGTCCAATGTGGGTAAATCCTCCTTTATAAATTCCATGATAAACAGGACAAATTTAGCTAGGACTTCGGGAAAACCGGGGAAAACAAGGACAATAAACTTCTATATTATAAACGATGATTTTAGGTTTGTGGACCTTCCTGGATACGGATATGCCATTGCCTCAAAAAAGGAAATAGAAAAATGGGGACAGATTATAGAAAAGTATTTGACAAGTAGAGAAAATATAAAAGAGGTATTGCAAATTGTAGACATCAGACACGAACCCACAGACCAGGATTTGATGATGTATAACTGGATAAAAACTTTTGGCTATAAAGGCATAGTCATAGCCACTAAGGCAGACAAAATATCCAAAGGAAGTTGGCAAAAAAACTTAGGCATCATAAGGAAGAAGTTGGGAGTGGGAGATTCAAGACTCATAATCCCATATTCTTCAACGGACAAGACAAACAAAGATAAGATATGGGCCCTATTGGAAGACATACTTTAATAGAATAGTAAAATAAATTAAGACCAGTATATACTGGTCTTAAATAAGTATGGAAAGAAATTACTCTTCTTTTGAAAAATCCTCTTTCCCGGCACCGCACATTGGACAAACCCAATCTTCTGGTAAATCCTCAAATGCTGTACCTGGTTCTACTCCATTATCTGGATCCCCCTCAGCTGGATCGTAAACATAACCACATGGATTACATACCCACTTATCCATTTACATTCTCCTTTCATTGTGAATTATAAAGATGATACCCATTAACATAGTAAAATAAACCATTTATATAAATAAAAAGATTATATAATCTATATACAAAGGTTAGAACAGGATTAATATGGGTAAAATTATAGTAAATACATAATATAATGGATGTGATTCAATTGGAATTTAGATACTATGGTATTGTATGCTCCGATTTAAATCTAATAAGGAACTTTATAGACGATGTTTTGGTAAAGATAAGGGGTTATGTAAAAAACAACGATACCATGTTTGACATAAGATTAATATTAAATGAACTTATAATCAACGGAGTATTACATGGAAATAATTGTACAATTTCAAAACATGTCAAACTTTCATTGGAAGTAAAAGGGGATAAACTGACAATCCAAGTTGAAGACGAAGGACAAGGCATAGACTATGATATGGGGTCTTATGACCCTACAATTCTTGACTGTAACGGAAGAGGATTGGTTATAGTATACGGTCTTTCTGATGAATTTTATATTCAAAAGAATAAGGTCACGGCAGTAAAGCTTATTAATTAGGGGGTATATTATGAAAAAGGCATTAATTGTTTTTTTAATCCTCACTATTATTTTAACAGGAACATTGCAAAATGTTTCCTATGGGGCGGGACAGTACGATAAAAAGCTAGAAGAAGCCATACTAATCGTAAAAGAATTATTTGATATTTCAGATGGATACGATGAATTTAATTCTTTTGTCAGTACTTCTGACGACGAGGTTTATTTTTATTTAAGCTGGCAAGATACAAAAGAAGAATTGGACATTATAAACGTAAACTTGGATGGGAATAGCAGAATTAGAAGCTATAGCAGATACCCCTCAAGATATAAAGAACCAGAACAAAAACTTCCCACATTTACAAAAAAAGAGGCAGAAAAATTTGCATTGGAATTTGTAGGGCAAATTGATCCTGACATAGCAAAATCCATTAGGTTAGCAACGGATGACAATCCTTTAATTGCAAATGACTTGAATTACAATTTCAATTACAACAGATATATAAACGATATACCATATTATCAGAACTCCATAAGTATTAGCGTCAATAAATTTACGGGGCAAATATCAAGCTACTATACTAATTGGGATTATAAAATTAAATTCCCTGAACCACAAGGAATAATATCACAAGAAGATGCTATTAAGCTCTACGAAAGGGAAATTGGGCTAAAGCCCATATTTAAAGAAAATAGGTATTTTCCCAGACCTTTAGTGGGTAAAGATAAATGGGATCACTATCTGGTGTACAGTCCTTTTGAGACAAATAAGGGAATAGACGCATTTACTGGAAAAGTAGTAGACTTAAACTACTTTGGAATATATTTCAATGAAAGTACAGCCAATGTAATGGACAGTGGAGTAATGGGGCTGACGCCAGTGGAACAGGAGGCAGTAGATAAGCTTTCAGGTTTTTTGGAAGTGGAAACTTTAGAGAAAAAGGCAAGAGAAATCCTAAAAATTGAGAAGGATTATGAATTAGCTAAGAAGTACTTGCAGAAAAGTTACAAGAATACAGATGATTATTTATGGTATATGTATTTTCAAAGGCAAATAGAAGAGGAAAAGTATGAGCATTTGGATGTAGGAATAGATGCAAGAACCGGAGAGATATTAAGTTTTTATAAAATGCCCGTTCACCATAAAGATGCTATGCCTAAACTAAGCATCGAAAAAGCATTGGGGATTGCGGAAGAATATGTAAAATCTATGCAGCCGGATAAGTCTAATAAAATAGAATGGATTAAAAAATCAATAGATGATAATCAATTGGCTTATTATTTCCAATTTACAAGGGTATTTGACGATGTATATGTGCAAAATGATAATATATCTGTGGGGGTCGATGGCGTAAGCGGGGATATATATTCCTATAATTTAGACTGGTATAAAGGGGAGTTTCCCCCAACTGACCAACTAATATCAGTGGAAAAGGCTTATGAAACCCTATGGGGGGAAGTAGGCATAGAATTAAACTATATCCAATTATTTGACTACACAAAACTAGGTGAAACAAAATCAGAGGTAAAATTAGTTTATTCCTTAAACAATAAAAAACCTTCAATGATATCGGGGATTACAGGAGAGTTGCTAGACTATTCAGGGGAACCATTTAAGGAAGTAAAACCTATTTTCTATATAGATATAGACAAATCCTACGCCAAAGATAAAATTGAAACCCTAAGTCAATACGGTATAGGATTTGAAGAGGAAGAGTTTAAACCAAAGGATAAAATAACCCAAAGGGACTTTATTTATCTCCTATGGAAATCGATACACCAATATAGTACAAAGGAAATCCTAGAGGATGAGGTATATAGAGATTTAATATCCATGGGCTATATAAAGGAAGATGAAAGAAATCCAGAGGCTCCAGTTACAAAAGAAGAGGCAATTAAATATATAATAAGAATAATGAAGCTAGATAAGGCTGCATCCATAGAGGGAATATACAAGGAGATATTTCCAGATTTCAGCGATATAGAAGAAGGGCTAAAGGGATATGTTAATATAGCATATGGTTTAAAAATCGTCATTGGAGATGGCACAGGACACATAAGGCCAAAGTACGAACTAAATAGAGAAGATGCGGCAAATATGATTTTTAACTATCTATTTAATTAGAGAAAAGCCTCGATTAACTCGAGGCTTTATTGATGTAAAAATATTTTGCATTATCAATCAAGTATGGTAAAATAAATTTTGTTAAAACTAAATAAAGTAGTTTAAAGGAAAGGAAGTATATATGAAAATCACAAGAGAAGATATACGAAACATAGCAATAATAGCCCACGTCGACCATGGAAAGACCACTCTAGTAGACAGTATGCTAAAACAATCAGGTGTATTTCGGGCTAATCAAGTAGTAGAGGACAGAGTAATGGACTCCAATGACATAGAAAGGGAAAGAGGTATCACCATATTAGCTAAAAATACAGCCGTGAATTTCAGGGGAACAAAAATCAATATAATAGATACACCGGGTCACGCAGACTTTGGCGGGGAAGTGGAGAGGGTTCTCAAAATGGCATCAGGGGTAGTACTAGTAGTAGATGCCTTTGAGGGCCCCATGCCTCAAACAAAATTTGTACTGAAAAAAGCATTTGAATTGGATTTGCCAGTTATAGTATGTATCAACAAGATAGACAGACCCGAAGCAAGGCCCAATGAAGTAATAGACGAGGTTTTAGATTTATTTATAGAATTGGGAGCTAGTGAAAAAAATCTAGATTGTCCCTTCGTTTACGCATCAGCGAAAAAAGGAACTGCATCATTGGATTTTAATCAGGAGGGAGAAAATATGGATTCATTATTTGAGACCATAGTGGATAATATACCAGCCCCCGAAGGAGACCCAGATGAACCTTTGCAGGTCCTTATCTCCACCATAGACTATAACGAATATATCGGAAGAATAGGTATAGGTAGAGTGGAGAGAGGTAAGATAATCACAGGACAAGACGCCATAATAGTCAACGCAGCAGACAATGGCAAACAGCAGAAAGTTAAGATATCGAAACTATATGAATTTGAAGGATTGAATAGAATAGAGGTGGAGTCTGCATCCGTGGGAAGTATAGTGGCTGTAACAGGTGTGGAGAACATTCACATAGGAGATACTATATGTCATATAGATTTTCCAGAGTCTTTGCCCTTTGTGAAGATATCAGAACCAACTATTGCAATGACATTTTCAGTAAACGATAGTCCCTTTGCAGGAAAAGACGGGAAGTACGTAACATCTAGGCAAGTAAGGAATAGACTGTTTAAGGAGCTACAAACAGACGTAAGTCTTAGGGTAGAAGAAACGGAATCTACAGATGCATTTAAAGTCTCAGGCAGAGGAGAACTCCACCTATCGGTACTCATAGAAAATATGAGAAGGGAAAGCTATGAATTCCAAATCTCAAAGCCAGAGGTCTTATTTAAAGAAGAAAACGGAAAGAAATTAGAACCCATGGAAAAAGTAACCATAGATGTATCCAATGAATATGTAGGTGCTATCATAGAGAAGTTAGGGCAGAGAAAAGGAGAATTAACAAGCATGACCGAATCCAATGGAGGTTATGGGAGATTAGAATTTTCCATACCTGCAAGGGGTTTAATAGGTTATAGACAGGAATTTATGACAGACACTAAGGGCAACGGCATATTGAACTCCGTATTTGACGGCTATGCACCATACAAAGGAGAGATACCAAAGAGAAAAGTAGGCTCTTTGATTTCCTTTGAAACAGGAGAATCTACTTCATATGGTCTTTATTCCGCCCAAGAAAGGGGTATATTATTTGTAGGGCCAGGAATACAAGTATATGGGGGAATGGTCATAGGCATGAGTCCAAAGGGCCTAGATATTGACGTAAACATATGTAGAAAAAAACAACAGACAAATGTAAGAGCTGCTGGCTCCGATGAAGCCCTTAGACTTTCGCCACCTAGGATAATGTCCTTAGAAGAAGCCCTAGAATTCATAGAAGAAGACGAATTAATAGAAATAACCCCAAAGACATTTAGAATCAGAAAAAAGATATTAGACGGTTCAAAGAGATATAAGTCTAAAAAATAAATTAATTAGGGGGAAAACATGGATGCTCTGTTTCAATCCTATGGATGGATATTTAGAAATATACTTTGGATAAATATAATATTTGCCATATTGTTGATATTCTTTGAAAGAAGAGATCCTACAACTACATGGCTTTGGTTAATGGTATTGACTTTTTTACCTGGTATAGGCTTTGTACTGTACTTATTCATAGGTCAAGACCTGAGCAAAAATAGGATGTTTAAAATCAAAGAGGAAGAGGACTATTGCTTCAGGGACATGGCCATTATCCAAGAAGAGCAAATGAGAAAGGATTTGTATAGATACAAAGATCCCAATTATATAAAATACGAAGACCTAATAGTCATGAATTTAATAAGTGCAGAATCCTTTTTCACTCAAGACAACCAAATAGAATTGTATTTTGAAGGAAATGATAAATTTAATGCCCTTATAGACAGCATAAGAAGAGCCAAATCTTATATACACCTTCAATACTATATATTTAAATCCGACGAGTTGGGCAAAAAAATAATAGACGAGCTGTGTATCAAGGCCAGAGAAGGAATAGAAGTTAAACTTCTAGTAGATGGCATGGGCGGAAGAAGGTTAACACAGAAGTCCATGAGGAAATTAAAAGAAGCAGGAGGGGAAGTGGCCATATTTTTCCCCGCGGTCATTCCGTTTATTAGCCTTAGAATTAATTATAGGAATCATAGAAAAATTTGTATCATAGATGGAAAAGAAGGGTTTGTAGGAGGGTTTAACGTCGGGGATGAATATATCGGTCTATCAAAGAAGTTTGGATATTGGCGAGACACTCACATAAAACTAAGAGGCTCTGCCATATCTTCCTTACAATGGAGATTTTTCCTAGATTGGAGATTTGCCACAGGCACAGAGATAACCAGATGTCAGACATATCTAGCCAATGAAGATGAACTAGGAAGCACAGGAGTACAAATAGTATCATCGGGACCAGACTCAAAATGGCCTAGTATAAAAAATGGATATTTGAAAATGATTTCCAATGCTAAAGAAAAAGTTTATATACAAACTCCGTATTTTATCCCAGATGACAGTATATTTGAAGCATTAAGGCTGGCAGGACTTTCTAGGCTAGACGTAAGGGTAATGATACCATGCAAGCCAGATCACCCCTTTGTGTACTGGGCGAGCATGAGCTATATTGGAGAATTACTGAGGTCAGGAGTAAGGTTTTATACCTATGAAAAAGGTTTCCTCCACTCAAAGGCAGTCATAATGGACGATTTTGTATCCTCAGTGGGCACTGCAAATTTAGACATACGTAGCTTTAAATTGAACTTTGAAGTAAATGCTTTTATATACGATGAGGGAATAAATATGAAAATCACAGAAAGATTTTTAGAGGATTTGCAATACTGTAAAGAAATAACCATAGAAGAGCATGAAAAAAGAAGCAAAATCGTGAGAATTAAAGAGTCGGTATCCAGATTACTTTCCCCTATTTTATAATAATAAACTACACTCTGGAAATAATAATCTGGAGGTGGTTACATTGAAAAAAAACAAATATATATTGTTATTGCTGATACTTACAATTATGTTGGCAGGATGTAAAGATGACAAAGAAAAAGACAATGAAAACTTTAAGAAAAAAGACATGGCTCCAAATTCCCTGACTGAAATAGGAAAAGGCTTCCAAGATATATTTAACAATACAGAAATAATAGAAAAGCTTGAAGACATGTCCTATATGGAGGAAACCCCGGAAGAAGAAAAAGAGCAGGAGAGAGAGGACAGGGGAAAAGACGACAGTTCTCAGGATATAGCAGTGGAGGATAAAGAAAAAAAGAATAAAGGGAACGAAGAGTCACAAGGAGGTAAAAGTGGGGGAGAAGAGGGAAGCCAAGAAGGTGGTCAGGAAGAAGAGCCTAAGGAAAAAACCAATGAGGAGCAAAGAAAAGAACAACTGCAAAAGAACTGGACTGCAATAAACGACAAAATAAAAACCGTACACGAAAATTGGAATGCTTATGAAACAGACCAAAAGAAAAAGGCAGTAAGCCCTGAAGAATTAGAACAGTTCCGAGCCAGTCTAAACGTATTTACAAAGTCAGTTGAAGATAAGGATATAATAGGTATATATGAGGATGGAAGTACCTGCCTGCTGAATTTGGGGTCCTTATTTGACGTATTTAAAGACGATATATCCGGCGATGTAAATGAATTAAGATACAAGGTTTATTTGGCATATGCCAAGTTTTTAGGCGGTGTAGGAGAAGATGCTGCTGCACCCCTAGGCATCGCAGACGAAAATATCAATAGTATAAGATTGAAGTTAAAAGAAGATAATAGTAAAATTGAGATACTGGATAAGGTAAATCTAGCAATAAAGGATATGGAAAAATCTTTAAGTGAGGAAAGCATAAAGCTTATACGAATAAAAAAAGACGTAGTGGTGAAACAATTAAAAGAGCTGGAAGAGTAAAGGGGGAATACAAATGAAGCCAGAAGTGATGAATGAATACTATATGGTGAATGGGCAGATTCAATCTGCAAAGGACATGAAGATATTTGAAATGATTGAAAAGCCGCCTATATACGAAGTAATCAGAGCAATAAATGGAGTGCCCCTATTTTTTGAGGAGCATTTAGAAAGGATGTATAATACAGCAAAGCTAATAGATTACGATTTAGGTAGAAGTAAAGCTGAAATAAGGGAGGATATTAAAAGTTTAATACTTAAAAATGAAGTAGAGAGCGAAAACATAAAACTACTATCTACGGAAGTAGACGGTATGGGGAAAGTGTTTTTAGTATATAATTCGGAAACCTTCTATCCGCCAAAGGAGTATTATGAAAATGGAATCCACACTACGTTATATAAACATGAAAGGGATAATCCCAATGCAAAGGTACAATTTGCCTCTTTTAAAGAAGGGGTAGCAAAGGCATTAAAAGAAAACAATGCCTTTGAGGTACTTTTAGTAAACAATTCAGGCTATATTCCAGAAGGCAGCCGATCCAATATGTTTTTCGTCAAAGGAGAAAAAGTATATACAGCTCCAGCATCGGAAGTGCTAATAGGCATCACTAGAAAGCATATATTTGATGTCTGCAGGTCATTGGGCGTAAAGATAATAGAAGAAACCATACATCAAAGCGATTTAAAGAAACTAAATGGAGCATTTATGTCAGGGACATCTGTAAATGTGTTGCCCATAAGCTCCATTGACCACATAAAAATAGACTCGGTAAATAACCCTACAATAAGGGAAATAAACCGAGCCTATATAAAGAAAATGGACGATTATATATCAGATCATAAAAGTCAATGGACTTAACTAATCTTGTACTAATTCAATAATTTTGAGAATAGTCTCCACGGATTTTTCCATGGCAAAGGTAGGTATATACTCAAACTTGCCGTGGAAATTTAACCCGCCTGTAAATAGGTTGGGGCAGGGTAATCCCATATAAGACAACCTAGCACCATCTGTTCCACCTCTAATAGGTTTAATAAGCGGAGCAATTTCCAATTCTTCCATGGCCCTTTTTGCAATGTCGATTATATGCATTACGGGCTCTATTTTTTCCCTCATATTGTAATAGGAATCTATAATATCTAAGGATACAATATCGCCGTATTTGTAATTTATAAAGTCAACAGCCTTTTGCAAAGTATCCTTTTTAAAATTAAATTTCTCCATGGAGTGATCCCTAATAATATATGCAAACTCTGTAACTTCCACACTGCCATTGAAACTAATTAAATGATAAAAACCTTCATAACCCTGGGTGTATTCAGGTCTTTCATTTACAGGTAGTAAATCGTTTAATTCGCTGGCCACTAAAATGGAATTAATCATTTTGTCTTTAGCTGTACCGGGGTGGACATTTCTGCCTTGGATGTGTATTTTTGCCGTAGCAGCGTTAAAGTTTTCATACTCAAGCTCACCTAGGGGACCACCGTCCACAGTATAGGCGAAATCTGCATTAAACTTTTCCACATCAAAATGATTAGCCCCTCTGCCTATCTCCTCATCAGGTGTAAACCCTACTTTAATGGTCCCGTGAGGGATATGGGGATTGTCAATTAAATACTCTACAGCCGTTACAACTTCAGCAATTCCCGCTTTGTTATCGGCCCCTAGAAGGGTAGTACCGTCAGTGACTATTAAATCCTTATTCACATAGTTTTTTAACTCGGGGAAATCTTTGACTTTCATTACAATATTTAAATCAGAATTTAGTACAATATCTTTGCCGTCATAATCCTCTATAATTCTAGGATTTACATCTTTTCCAGACATATCAGGGCTCGTATCCATATGGGCGATGAAGCCAATTTTCGGCACCTGTTTTTCAATATTTGATGGCAATGTGGCCATGATATAGCCGTTTTCATCTAAAGATACGTCAGATAGACCAATATCTTCCAGTTCTTTTGCCAGGGCCTTTGCAAGCACCATTTGTCCAGCAGTACTGGGAACTGAAGTAGAACTCTCGTCTGATTTAGTATCATAGCTAACATACCTTAAAAACCTGTCTATTACTTTACTCATTTGTTTATCATTCCTTTCCTGTGCTTCGCACACAAAATTGTCTACTAATATTATACAATATATTTCCAAAAAAAAAGAAGAAAGTTGTCGAAACTTTCCAAAAATAATTGTTTTAATTTTGGGCAGGAAATGATATAATTTTTTTTGGTGTATTTATGCTCATAGCGTTTATTATTTGTAGCCAGGGGTATATTATAGTAAAGTACTAAACTAACAAAATCTTATTAATACAGAGGGGAAAACCATGGAAAATACCAAGAAAATATTAAAACTGAAAGAGGGAATCAGAAAGAAACAGGAAGAGCTAAATGAGGTAATAAATAGAGAAATAGATAAAGATAAAATATTAAAATTGAGCCAAGAACTAGATAAATTAATTACTTTTTACTATATGGAATAAATAGCAAATAAAAAATAGTAGGTTTACCTACTATTTTTTAATCAAAATAGGATAAAGTAGACGATAATAAACACAAGGACAGCAAGTGTAATGGCAACTAGCCAATACAAAGTTTTTTTCTTTACGAAAAACAGTTTCATACACCTCAACTCCTCTTAATAATATTTATTTATGGAATATAGAAATATGCCAAAAAACACTAATTAATATTAATTATATTGATATAATAGTGTATAATATAAGAGGAAAGGGAGGGATTTATATGGGAGTTAGAATACTAAGTGACAGTGCATGTGATTTGCCCAAGGACATACTAGAGGAGTACAATATAGATACAGTACCCATAGTAGTCATAAAAGACGACAAGGAGTATTTTGACGGAGAAACCATTACACCACAGGAAGTTTATGACGGCATGAAAGAAGGAATAATATATAAAACAGCTCAAATACCGCCAAATATATTCAATGACAAATTTGAAGAGTATGCAAAAAATGATGAAGATATAATATACATTGCCTTTTCATCGGGGTTATCAGGTACATATCAGACATCTGTATTTGTAAAAGAACAGATACAGGAGAAGTACCCAAATTTCAAACTAGAAATTATAGATACAAAGGCTGCTTCTGGTGGATTTGGACTTATAGTATACTATGCAGCTAAGATGGTAAAGGAAGGAAAATCAAAAGAGGAAATTCTAAGGGCCATAGAGTTTTACAGAGACCATATGGAATCCATATTTACAGTTGACGATATAGAATATTTATTTAGAGGTGGAAGGGTTAGCAGAACTCAAGCATTTCTAGGGGGATTATTGAATATCAAACCAGTACTAGATGTGGAAGATGGCAAACTGGTACCTATTGAAAAGGTCCGAGGAAAAAACAAAGTATTTAAATCGATGTTAGATTTGATGGAGGAAAGAACAAAAGAAGCCAATTTAAAGGAACAGACCATATGCATCACTCACGGAGATAATTTGGAGGGTGCCCTGAAGCTTAAGGAGCAGATAAAAGAGAGATTTGGATCGGAAATATTTTTAATAAATACTATTGGAGCAGCCATTGGGGCTCATTCAGGTCCCGGAACCATTGCATTATTTTTCCTTGGAAAAAACTATAAATGATAATAAGCTAAATAGGGTAGACATACCCTATTTAGTATTTTTTTTAAAAATAACTATGGACAAATGAAATTATTAGGAGTATAATATTAAATGTTGATTGATTTGCACCTTTAGCTCAGTCGGCAGAGCAACTGACTCTTAATCAGTGGGCCCAGGGTTCGAATCCCTGAAGGTGCATAAAGTCAAAGAACCCTGTATTTTACAAGGTTCTTTTTTTTATTATACAATCAAAGATAGTATAAATAATTCGTTTTTTACAAGTCTAAATGAGACCATAAAGGGGGACATTTAGATACATTTAGTCTGAAAGTTTCATACAATTCCCAATATAGGCATATACTCTTTGCTTTCATCTGCTATTCCAATAATAGACAAATGATTAAATAATAATCCATATAAATCATAATCAAAGTCTTTAATCTCTAATTGTATATAATCTTCATCTACTAGCTCCAGGGCCTTTAATAAATCATCTTTTATTATTGTAATTTTCATAATCCACCTCTAATAACTATATTTTTTTCTATGCAGTTCATCTAATGGTGATAATCTCTTATGATTTGAAATTACATATGCAGAAGCCAAGTGAGAATATCGTCTAACCATATCTAGGGTAGTATGGCCCAGTATTTGTTGTAGAGAAAAGATATCTCCACCATTGATAATATACTTAGTTGCAAATGTATGCCTAAGTAGATGTGCATGTAAACGTTCTATTCCAGTTCTCTTTTTCAAACGTACAAACATCATTTTAATAGCATTATCTGATAAAGGCATTAAGTTCTTATTAATAAATAACCTTTTACTTTGGTATTCTGTCATAGACCTATTACTAATGTACTTCATTAATAATTTTTTAGTTGTAACCCCTAAAGGTACTATGCGTTCTTTTTGGCCTTTTCCAGATACTTTAATGTAATTATTAGTAAAGTATATATCATCATATTCTAAAGCAATTACTTCACTTTTACGAAGTCCAGAGTCTAACATTAAGGCAATTATACATTTATTCCTCAATTCTAATTCAGAAGTTTCCTTATATACAGAGAACAAGATATTAATTTCATCATCTGTTAATACTTCTATAACTTTTTTAGGAGCCTTAGGCAATTTAAACTTCTTTGTCAAATCAATTTCCAAATATTCTTCATCATAAAGATATTTAATAAATACTCTTAATTGTCTTATATAGGACTGTAAAGTAATTTTTTTTATACTGCCGACATCTTTACCCTTAAATGGATGATTTTCATACCTATCCTTGGTTTTCAAATATAATTGATATTCATTTAATAAATGCAGATTTATATTTTTAACATCAATATCACCAGTAAAATCTATAAAATATTGAATTTGCTGCCTATAGTTAAATATTGTTTTTTCTGTATTACCCTTCAATTCTCTATCCAATAAGAATATATCTAAAATTTTACTTATATTTGCCATGGTGACACCTCATTAGTAGGATAAAAATCACTTCTTTTTAATTTTATAGGACGATTATAAGTTTTTAGCAAATCCTTAACCAATTCTTTTATAGTTTCAAATAGTGTCTTTAAAACATCTCTATCAATAATTTCATAATCTAATTGTTCAACCTTACCTATAAATTCATTTTCATAAGTATAGTTGTCAATATTAAAATCTTTAAGATAAGCAACAATCATTTCATAAGTTTCATGTTCAACCAATAGTTTATAAACTATTGGCCTTTTCAGCCCCCTACTAGTAAAATATCTTTTCTGATTTAGCATACCTTTGCTAAGATAGATATCAAAGTTCTCCTCTCCTTTGGAATTTTCCTTGTTCATGTACTTTGCAACATATTTGGCATAATCTTCGATATTATCTTTAACTGATTCAACAAATACAAAACCATTTCCCCATACATGGCCTAAGTTCTCAAATTCTATATATGGTAAATTAAAATATAAAACATGGTAATGAATTGCCCCTCTTTTTTGAAACTCTGGTATGCAAATATATTTTAAAACGTTTTTCTTCTCCCCATATAGATAATAAGAGAGCCTTTTATTAAAGTTTGTAAACTCCAAGTTAGCAAATTTGGAATCTGTAACATTATCCTTAAAGGTTAAAGTTATAAATTTAGGCATTTGTTTATTCCCAAAATAATCAGGAATATTATTTACATTGCATGAAATAATATCAAATACATTTTGCCTAGCCCTTGCCAAAGACTTTAAGAAATTTTCTTTCATCTTATCACTTTTCCCCTTAGTAACTGGTCGAATACTTTTGATAGTAAAATTATAAGTATTTAATTTATCATATTTTTTAATAGTAAGCTTCTTTCCAGCCTTCTTGATAGTAAAGTTATAAGACAATAAATCTATCACATCATTACCCCCAGTTATTGTATTTTGAGACAATCGCATTAAGTGCGATACTACTCAAGTAAAGCAATTCGGATTTAACAGCACTTTAAAATCCTACATTAATTTATTATTAAATTTTTTGGGAGAAAGCTCCAAGAGTGCTAGTCAAGGAGCATGTCCCTTTTTTATATTAAATGGATTAATACCTTTGTTAAAATAGTTATATTGATAGCACTTTTACTAAATCAAGGGTATATAAACGGGGAAACCCGCCCCGCCCTTGATTTAGTAAATTTTAAATGCTGCTAGACTGGTGCCGAAGGAATACAGGGAAGTCACCCCAGTACTTTTCTTTTCCTTCTGCTTTTTTATTTTAGCATTTAAAATCGCTTACTTTATTGTGTAATAGCCTCGGAGCCAGAGAAGTGCAATTTCTGTGCCAAATAATAACATCAATTTTACAACATGTTTTTAAATTTATTGATTTTGAATACTATTGTATCTATATTTAATTTAAAGGCCTTAAAAGGTCAATTTAGACGTCATACAAACGTTGAAATTTAGCCATTTGATAGATATTAAGAGTATATTAATCCATATTTTAAGGATTTATAGGTTTTTTTATAGTTTTTCAGTATTTGACCGTCTAAATGGGTCTAATTTGAACTTACTTTTTCTATAATTTTAAATTTATTAGTTTTAACTATTTTTTCTTTTTTTGAAAATTCTTTTTTTTGTTTTTCTTCATCTACTTTTTTTACTAATAAGTTTTCGTTATCAAAAGTAACATAAGAATTATATGACGATGCTATAGATTTTCTATATGGTATAATTTGGTGGCCAGTTTTCATTTTTTGGCCATACCAACGTTCTATTGCTAAAAAGAATGAAGCAGGTAAAAACCAAAAGAAATTATTCATTTTCATATGAGATACTTCGTATTCAATTAGGGCCCGGATTTGTTTATCAATCATCTTGTCAAATTGAGCTATTAAGATGAAATTATATCCATATTTTCTATGTTGAGAAAAGAATTTTATCCAGGCCATTCTCTTTTTTGAATTGGTGCCCCAGTCCCTAGAATTATATAATAGTTGAGCTTCATCTACTACAACAAGGGTTTGTCCCTCCAAACCAATAAAATGATTTTGTTTAGCATAATTTTCTAAATATTCTATGGTTAATTCCGAGTTATCTATATAAATAAAATTATCCTTTTGATTATCCTTTTTAAGCAATAGAGGGAAATTTGCTATTACTTTATTTTTCTTTTTTCTTCGTACTTTTTTTAATATATCATATACGGCATGATAGGATTTACCACTACCAGGAGTACCAGAATAAAGCCATATCATATTATCACTCCTATTGTATAGCCTTTATCCAACGTGCGAATATCGAGTATATATACCAAACACTGATGGCTATTAGCCAACCTTCCATAATAGCTACAAATTCATATATTGGTATAAAATAATTAATTTGTGCTATTAGGCCATTAAATTCGCTATTTTCTATAATAGTAAATGGAGAGTTGGGTAACAAACTATAAAAAAAGTCTGCCATTGTTTCCATGATACCTATTAATTTGTTTAATACTGCAAATATAAAATTCATTACCATTTAATCACGTCCCTAGTTTTACCTGCCAACCAAAATACAAAGAATGCCGTAGCAACATACCGTAAAAATCTTATTGGTAAACCAATTAGATCTAAATCTATATCATAGTTAAGTTTTAGATAGCTTGTATCAATATTTATACCAAGGTCCGGTTCCTCTGGCGAATGTGAGAATAATCCAATTACACGTGCCAAATCCCAGGGTATCGAAAAGGGGAACTTAAGACTCCATTGTCTAGGTTTTTTTAATTTATCTACATCTAAATCTACATCTACATCAGTATCTAACATTCCACCAGGGTCAGGATTGCCACCAGGGTCAGGGTTCTCTCCAGGGTCAGGATTTTCTCCAGGGTCAGGATTGCCACCAGGGTCAGGGTTCTCTCCAGGGTCAGGATTTTCTCCAGGGTCAGGATTGCCACCAGGGTCAGGGTTCTCTCCAGGGTCAGGATTTTCTCCAGGGTCAGGATTGCCACCAGGGTCAGCAGTTGGTATAATAAATCCTCCACCTTCGGGTATAGGTATTGGAGTAGGTAAAGGATTTGATAATGGGTCAATTTCAAACATATCATTAGGATTTATTGTATTTAATAAATCATCTATTAAATCATCTTCTGTACCTTCATATGTCAATGTACCATCGGGATTAGATTTTAATTTATCTTCAGGTAATTTTGAGTAGTCAAATTTTGGTAAAACTGGTTTAATATCATCAGGATTATTAGAATTTATATAACTATTATTATCTTTGTAAAAACCAATATTTTCCAAATAATCATCAAAAAAATCATCAGATGGAGGGGTAACATCTTTAATTAAATATTTTCTTATATTAATATCTTTTAATCTACGATAACCAGAATTAAAAATAGAAACTTCGTTTAAATCAGTACTAACATAAAAAGATAAAATTTTTTCATTTTCTCCCTTTATCTCAGTCAAATTATAAAATGGAGGTTTAGGGAAAAACTCATGACCATTTATAGTAAAAGAAACAAGTTGAAGATTATCAACTCTTGCAATAAAAATATTTTGACCCCAAGTCATAACTAAATTACCAGAATGTGAAAATTTTCCAGAAACTGATTTAGGACGAACGGTAAAATCATCATTCCTACTAATAATAGTTGAGCCCGGATAATATACATCATGACCATTTGTAGAAGAAAGAAGGTTAAAAAAATCTTTAACATTATCAACTAAATTTCTAAAACTTCTTGCAGTATTAAAGCCTAATAGTCCACCTAAAGCAAATTTAGCCCAATTACTTCCACCGGGTGGCTTTTGTGGTTCGTTTGGTGGTCTTTCTGGGTCATATTCTGGTAAATTATCTAATTCCTTCATAAACTCATCATACATAAGTTTACCTTCAGCTGACAATTCCTTTACTGATGTAACACCAACATAAGTTAATCCTGCCGCATAAGCTGCTGCTAAAAACATATACAAACCATAAGACATTGTTAAAGCTTCTGCATTAACTTTTTTTGGTATAGTTATAAAATTAAATAATATAGTAAATAATAATATAAATATTAAAGATTTATTAAATATTAATTTTTTACACATAAAATACCCCCTAGTATAAAAAAAGAGGGAATTAATCCCTCTAATCTATTTTGCCATAGACTTAAACTTGCCCCATAGGAGTTTAGCACCCCAAAAGACGACTCCAAGCCCAACGGCTGCACCAATTACTGCACTTGCTTCTGTTTTTAGACCTGCGACGGCAGTTTCTATGGCATCAGATACAATTCCAGTAGATTCTCCACCATCTGCAAATACTGTCATTCCACCTACTACTAAGGTAGTAGCTCCTACGGACATTGCCGTAACTAATCTTTTTACCTTGTCTTTCATTTAAAAAGACCTCCTATTATATATTTTTCAAAAATGACAGTGACTGATTAACGAAATATAATATTATTATGAAAAGGAAATATACCTTTACTGTACTGCTAAATATTTCATTAAACATACTAAGAACACCATCATTTGTTGAAATTTCTATTATTGTGTAATCCAAATTACCACCTACTTACTTAAAAACATTGCAAGTATTAAAATACCTCCTACTGCCAATAAAGATACCAATATACCTAAACTCCAATTTGAATATACTCTAGTTCTAGTAATTTCCTTTGCTATGTGGTCCAAGATTTGATTATTTTGCTCTATAAGTTCAACGTATTCCATTATTCTTGCCTTGCATAAAGAAAGTCTTTAAAAGAACTTATTTTTATATCTGCAAGTTCAACAGTTTGTCCAACTTCTAATTGGGAATAGGTAGAGGGTTTTACATTTACATCTAAATTGACTCTTTCTCCTATTTGATAGAGTCTAATAAATAATCTTTCTACTTCAACTCCATCAAAGTTTTTAGCTTTTCTAGAAAACTTTTCTAATATTGTACCTTCAACTTTTACTTTCATTTTATTCTCCTTTCCTTATATTGTAATACTGCCATGGCCGTTCCTCGTAAACTCCTCCGGCATGGCAATATTACATATTAAAATAAGTTTAAATCCAATGGCAATTGATTAAAATATTCACCCTGAAGCCAAAAGACACAACCGTTTTGATTTTCTACACCTTTAGCAAATACATATTTTTTATCTTTTAAATCAAATAATAATGCGTTTTCACCTTCTGCCTTTAATACTAGAGTCTGATTTGATATAGCTGTTTTTACTAAATCACCTGTAAATAAATTTGTCATTTTTTACCCCCCAGTTTTTTTATTTTATATACTTATATGTGTTATAATTAAATATTAAGTAAGGATATTAATAAAATGTGCATATATGAACCATATATACAATTATAGGTTAAATGTAACCATATGTCAACTATAAATGTTCAAATAATACCAAATTAATTTATTAATAATAAGGAGTGGTTAAATATGAACAACTTCAATATTAGCTTAGGAAATAAAATCAAAGAAATTAGAAATAACTTAAAAATAAGTCAGGAGGAATTTTGTAATTTAATTGATAATAAAATTAGTAGAAGTAACCTAAGTAAAATTGAAATGGGTAAAATATCAACTACTACCGAATTAATAAAAATTATTATAGAAACTTTTAATATTTCACCATATTATTTACTAGATCTAAAAGAAGATAATTATACAATAGAAATGGAATCTATTAAAAACTATAATAAATTAAATGAAAGGGATAAAATTAAAGTAGAAACATATATCGACTTTTTGCTATTAGAGAAAGACCAGGAGTTATCGACATCAATGAATATAGAAGGAGACGACACAAATAAAAAAAGTTCCTAATCATAAGGAACTTTTATTTCTAGTTTTTCTCTAATTTCAGATACTTTATAAGCCTGATATGCTTTAAATCTTACTAGCTTTAAATCAGCTGCATAAAGGGCTTTTTTTAAAAAATCATCCCTCAACTTTCTATTATCGAAATCATGACTACTATCATCTAATTCAATTGCTATCATAGGTTTAAAAGTATATTTATCTACCAATAAAAAATCAATATGTTTAGCCTTTATTTTATTAAAATAAATAAAGGCATTTTCTGTTTTATATACTTGAATAATATCTGCCAATCTTACCATAGGAGCTATATAATAATCTGTATTTGAAATTACTAATTTTAAAACATTATAGAAATTTAATTCAGCCTTAGTAAGTAAGGACCCTTTACTAATATAAGGATAAATAGTACCTTGCTCAATATCCAAATTCTTAGATTTAGATTTATTATTCTTGTTTAAATTGGACTTACTAAATACCAAAGAGTATGCTATATAGGCACCTATTACCAATATCAATAATTGCATAATAATACCCCCCACAATTTTGTATTAATTATACCATAATTAATTTACCAAATATAGTCATGAGCATATAAATGTAACGTTTTATGGGAATTTCAGTATATTACAACTCTTAATCAGTGGGCCCAGGGTTCGAATCCCTGAAGGTGCATAGCTTAAACACTAGCTTACAGACTTTAGTTTGTGAGCTTTTTTATGTTTTATCCCTACTTTACTCCTAGGGGGTTTTAATCAAGTCCTTGCTACAAGCTTTCTATGCCCTTTAAAAATCCCAGGGCTTCTTATTATAGTATTGCAACAGCTCTAGAGTATTTGAGCCTGGTGCTGTATAATTAATTTATCATATAAAATACGATGAAAGGACTGATATGGAACAATGAAAATACGAAAAGCCATAATTCCTGCAGCAGGTCTAGGTACGAGATTTTTACCTGCGACTAAGGCCCAGCCAAAGGAGATGCTGCCCATAGTAGACAAACCTACGCTTCAATATATTATCGAAGAGGCTATAGAGTCAGGCATAGAGGAGATATTAATCATTACAGGCAGAAATAAATCCAGTATTGAAAACCACTTTGATAAATCCGTAGAACTGGAACTAGAACTTGAAAGGTCAGGAAAGACGGAACTCTTAGAGATGGTAAGGAATATATCAGATATGGTAAACATTCACTATATTCGTCAAAAAGAACCTAAGGGATTGGGTCATGCCATATATTGTGCAAAAAGTTTTATAGGCAATGAGCCCTTTGCAGTGCTTCTTGGTGACGATATAGTATACAATAAAAAGCCTTGCCTAAAGCAGTTAATGGAGGCCTATGAAAGGTATGAAACGACAATATTGGGAGTACAGGAGGTAGCCACTGAGGATGTAAGTAAATACGGAATAGTAGATGGCGTTCATGTAGACAGACATGTTTACAAAGTGAATGGACTGGTAGAAAAGCCATCTATTGAATCTGCTCCTTCAAACATAGCAATATTGGGTCGGTACATAATCAACCCGGCAATATTTGAGATACTCCAGCACACAAAGCCAGGAAAAGGTGGGGAGATTCAACTTACGGACGGGTTAAAAGAATTATCCAATAGAGAGTCTATGTACGCCTATGTTTTTGAGGGCAGACGGTATGACGTAGGCGATAAACAGGGGTTTCTTGAGGCTACAGTGGAATATGCCTTGAGAAGAGAAGACTTAAAAGGTGACTTTCTTAGATATTTAGAGAAAATAGTTAGAGAAGAAAAAGATATGAATAAATAATATTGTTCAATGAATGTAATTTCAAATCTCCTAGAAGTTAGGGGATTTTTTATTGCAAAAAAATTTAAATTTTCTTTCAAATACAATTGACAAAGAATATTTACATGTTATAATAAGGTAAAATAACATATTAGAACATAACTGAATTGTCTAACACTTAATTTATATATAAATTATTGAAGAGGGGGTTGCAAATTGAGAGGGAATATGATTTTAGAGCTACTTGATGAAAGAGGAGGACAAGCAACCATTAAGGAAATCGCTGAAGATTTGAATATCAGTGAAATGACAGCACGCAGAGATGTAAGCAAATTAGAACAATCGGGATTAGTCAGTAGATTTTTCGGTGGCGTATCTTTAAATAGAGGAATATTGATTGAACAGGCATTGCCCATCAGAAATCAAAACTTATCGGCAGAGAAGAAAATTATAGGACAGAAGGCATTGGAATATGTCAATGATGGGGATACCATATGTGTGGGCACAGGAACCACATTAAACCATTTTGCCAAACAGCTGGCGGGGAAGAACGTGACTGTAGTCACTACTTCAATATTTACTTCAATGAGCCTAGGAGATAGTGGATTGACAGTATATTTGGCAGGTGGAAAAATAAATTATCAACATATGTATACTTATGGAGAAGGGGCCATCAACTTTTACAGGACAATGAATTTTGACACGGCATTTATCAGTGCTGCTGGTTTTTCCTTAGAAGGAGGCATATCGGAATACACGGAAGAAAGTGCACTTATAAAAAGGACAATGGTAGAGCAGTCGAAAAAAGTTGTTATCTTAGTAGATCACACAAAGTTTTCAAGAGAAAGACCCTTTAGATCCATAGAGATAGAGGATGTAGATGTGGTCATTACAGATAAAATGCCAGATAGTCAGTATCTAGAAATTTTCGAGAAGAATAAAATAGAATTGGTAGTAGTAGAACCATAGCAATCCAAAACTAAATGGGGGGTGGTATGGAAAAACTTACTTGTGTTCCATTTTGCAGTATAGAAAGACAATTTGAAAGGAGAGAGTGCAGTGCGTAAGATTGCTAAGATATTAATAGTATTATTAAGTCTAGCTATGATCGTTAATTTGGCAGCATGTACAAACACAGGTAACAATGCAGGAGATAATGAGGACAAGCCAGCAGGTGGCAACGATGTTCTCAAGGTGGCAATGGTTGCTTCAGGAAGTTTAGGGGATAATGGTATTTTTGACATGGGAAATGAAGGTCTGGAACAAGCCAAAAAAGATTTTGGCATCGAATACAAAGTTCTAGAGGGAAAGAATGACCCCTCCCTTTATTACGACCTTTTAAAGACGGCAGCAAGTAACTTCGACATAGTATTTGTAAACCCAGGCTACCAATTTGACAACTATCTCGAAGAAATAGCAGGTGACAACCCGGGTGTAAGATTTGTTTACGCTGATGGGACATCTCCCTTTGACCTAGATAATATAATTTCAGTATCCTATAGGGAGCATGAAGGATCATATTTGGCAGGTATATTGGCTGCAATGATGACGACAAACACGGAAGTAGAAGGAATAAACGACAAAAAGGTATTAGGTTTTGTTGGTGCCATAGATACCAAAACTATAAACAATTTCAAGGTGGGATTTGAGGAAGGGGTACATTCCATAGATCCTGAAATAGCAGTTAAATCCCTTTATGTAGGAGATTTTAATGACCCTGCCAAGGGCAAGGAGCTGGCTACATCCTTATATGATCAGGGAGCAGACATCATATATGCTGCCGCCTCAACATCAGGCGACGGAGTCATAGCCCTTGCAAAGGAAAAGGGAATATATTGTATAGGAGTAGATACAGATAAATCTTTCCAAGCACCAGAAAATGTCATGGGAAGTATGCTTAAAAATGTGGCAATATCATTTTATGACGTAGTGGATTTATCACTTAAACAAGAAACCATAGCTAAAAATCAACGTGAAGGCTTGGAAAAAGGTTGGGTAGAAATGTATTTCAACGACTATATGGAATCATTTATTCCGAAAGACGTCTTAGATGCATTGGAAAGTGCAAAAGAAGGGATAATAAATAATACCATAACCGTCAACGAGGCGGATTAGTTTTGGATTACATATCCAAGTAAGACTAATAAGCTGGAGATATTCGTATTTTCAGCTTATGGTCTTAAATTTTTACCAATTTCAGCCAGTTTCCAAGGCTTAGTACCTACTGTTTATTAATTGTAGATTTGGAGGATACAAAATGACTGACAATTATGTTGTAGATATGGAAAATATCTGTAAGTATTACGGTAATGTCCGTGCAAATGATCAAGTCAATTTAAAAGTTAAAAAAGGAGAAATACACGCAATCGTCGGTGAAAATGGGGCGGGAAAGACAACCCTAATGAATATTTTATATGGATTGGTTCAGCCCGATTTCGGTAGGATAGCTATAGATGGAAAAGAAGTTATTATATCGAGTCCAAGAAAAGCGATTGAGTTGGGAATCGGCATGGTACATCAACACTTTAAGCTAATTGAAGATTTTACTGTGGCAGAAAATATTTGTCTAGGCAACGAGCCCGTAGACAAGAGGGGGCTAATTGACAAAAATAAGATGATAAGCTTTGTCACTGAAATATCAAAACAGTTTGGCTTAAAAGTAGAGCCCAAGAAAAAGGTTTCAAGCCTATCAATTGGTTTATTGCAAAGAGTGGAAATATTAAAATCACTTAGCAGAGGTGCAGATATACTTATATTGGACGAGCCGACTGCAGTTCTTACGCCAATGGAGTGCGAAGAGCTGTTTGAGACCTTTAAAAAAATGAGAGAGCAGGGAAAGACAATAATAATAATTACCCATAAGCTAAACGAAGTCATGGCAATTTCAGATAATATTACTATTCTTAGCAAAGGTAAAACTAAGGGGACTTTAGTTACTAGTGAGACTTCTGCCGATGAAATAGCCAGTAAAATGATGGGGGAAAACATGGGGAAACCATATCTGGAAAGAATACATAAGGAAAATTCAAAGCCCTTATTGGAGATAAAGGATTTAAGCGTCATAGGGGAAGATAATCTTGAAAAGTTAAGGAAAGTGACCCTCACTGTAAAAGAGGGCGAAATTTTAACCATAGCAGGTGTTGAGGGCAGCGGACAAACGGAATTGGTTGAATCCATTTTAGGATTTAGGAAAATTGCCTCAGGCACTATCAACGCTGAAGGAATTAATATTGCAGACAAGAGTGTAAAGGATAGGCGTAACTACTGCTCCTTTGTGCCAGAAGATAGAATAAAGACAGGCCTAAGCGTCAACGCCACTGTTGGAGAGAATATCATAGGTGGATATCACAGCAAAGGCAATTTCAGAAAAGGAATGTTTATGAATTTCCCAACAATCAACAAAAAGGTTCATGAAACTATTGACAGGTACCAAATAAAGACAGCTTCTCAGTATATGAGTGCCCAAAGTCTTTCAGGTGGAAATCAGCAAAAAATCGTCGTGGGCAGGGAACTAGAACAGCCAAATAAGATACTAGTCATAGCCCAGCCTACCAGAGGAGTAGATATCGGTTCTTCTCGATTTATTCATACGCAATTGATGAGTAAGAGGAATGAAGGCGTAGGAATACTTTTAATATCAACAGATTTAGATGAAGTGTTTTTATTAAGTGATAGGATTGCAGTCATGTTTGAGGGAAAGATAGTGGCATTTCTAAATCCTAAGGAAGTAACCCATAGGGAAGTGGGCCTATATATGACAGGAGCAAAAGTACAAGAAGAACTAATTCGGGAAGGGGGAAATTAATATGAAGCAAAGACAAGTGGTAGTATTTGTTTCGTTGCTAGCATTTGTATTATCCCTGTTGGTAGGAGGCGTTTTAATACTTATAAATGGAGATAATCCTATTGTCGCCTACGCATCTCTTTTAAAAGGGGCATTTAGCACCAAAGACAATGTGGCAAATACTTTGGCTACCTCTACCCAATTAATATTCACAGGGCTTTCAGTTGCTGTTGCATTTAAAAATGGCTTCGCAAATATCGGAGCTGAAGGACAGCTGTATGTTGGAGCTATGGCAGCAGCTATCATTGGAATATTCTTTCCTTTACCAGGATTTATGCTACTGCCACTGGCACTTATTATGTCCTTCGCAATAGGGGGGCTTTACGGCATGATACCAGCAATATTAAAGATTAAGACTGGGACCAATGAAGTAGTGACGACCTTAATGCTAAATTACGTTGCCATACTTTTTACATCGTATTTAGTTAATTACCCATTAAAGGCACCTGGAGCTCCCATAGGTATGACTAACAACGTACAGGCAGGTGCGAAACTTCCTGTACTATACCACGGTACCAGATTTAATGCGGGATTTCTCATAGCTGTCTTGGCAGCAATTCTAGTATATTTCTACTTTAAAAACACGGTAAAAGGATATGAAATGAGATTATCAGGGCAGAATAGTGAATTCGCCAGTTACTTAGGTATTAATGTGGACAACAACATTATACTGTCCATGTTCATAAGCGGTGGACTGGCAGGTTTAGGTGGTGCTGCCTTGGTACTGGGAATTCAGTACAGATTTGTTCAGGGCATTTCACCGGGATATGGATTTGACGGACTTACCATTGGACTTATGGCAAATTTCAACGCCTTAGCCGTTATACCTTTTGCCATACTCTTTGGAGCCATGAGGAGCGGGAGCTTGACTATGGAGCTCTTAACTAATATACCTTCTGAGCTGAGTAGTGTAATACAGGCATTAGTCATCCTATTTATGTCTTCGGAAAATTCAGTTACAAAATATATTAAAGATTTACTGGAAAAGAGAGAAAGTATTAAGAAACAAAAAATGAAGATGAAGGGGGGAGTGGATCATGTCTAGTTTCAGCATTATATTTAGCCCGGAAATTTTGGCAGCAACCCTTAGAAGTATGCCCCCTATACTGCTTGCGGGCTTAGCAGGCATAATGACAAAAAGGGCAGGTATTGAAAATATCGGCTTAGAAGGTCTTATGCTTATTGGATGCTTCAGCGGTTACACGGTGAATTACTTAACGGAAAGCTGGATACTGGGCATTCTTGGGGGCATGATAGCCACAACTCTCATCGCTTTAGTATTTGGATTTTTCGTAATAGTTCTCAGATCCAATAAAATAATTGCAGGAGTAGCTATCAATTCTTTAGGTGCTGGTCTTAGTACATATTTACTGCGAATGATGTTTGGAGTCAAAGGTTCTTTCTATGACCCAAGGGTACAGGCCATTCCTAGAGCAAGTTTCAGTGGATTAAAAAGCATACCCTTATTAGATACAATAATCAACAATCAAAGTATTATCGTATGGATATCAATTATTTTAGCCTTAATAATTAATTTGATACTTTTTTATACTAGATTTGGCACATACGTAAGGGCAGCAGGAGAAGACGAAGAGGCCCTTGCTACTTCTGGAATAAATGTAAAAAAGATTAGATTTATAACTATAATATTTCATGGCATGTTATGCGGATTAGGAGGTGCATACCTTTCTACTGGGTATTTGACCCAATTTATAGAAAACATGTCTGCAGGTAGGGGATTTATAGCCATGGCTGCTATAGCCTTTAGCGGTGCACAGCCCCTTAGAATTTTAGGTGCTACTGGACTCTTTGCCTTTGTAGAGAGCATAGCTTATAGACTTCAAAGTATTAATGTACCTTCATACTTTGCCTTGATGACCCCCTATGTGGTAACTGTAATCACTTTGGCTATTACATCTCATAAAGGGATTAAGGATAAGAAAGGCAGGAGACTAGTATGATTGTGCTTTTAAAAAACTGCTATGTAATTAAAGATTGGAAATCGAAGCCAGAATACAAGAACATTTTAATAGAGGGAAATAGAATAGTTAAAATAACGGAGGAGAACCATGTAGAGGGGGCTAATTATGTAGATTTAAAGGGAAGAGTAGTAATCCCTGGATTTGTGCAGACCCATGTACACTTTTGTCAAACTCTTTTCAAAGGGCAAGCAGACGATTTACCCCTCCTTGTATGGCTAAGGACAAAGATATGGCCTTTGGAGGCTAGTCACAATGAGGAAAGTACTTATTTATCTGCATTGTTATCGGGTATGGAACTTATATCTGGAGGTACTACTTCAGCTTGTGTCATGGAGTCTGTGAGACATGGACATATGACTGGGAGGGCAATTGATGAGCTGGGTCTTAGGGCTGTATTTGGCAAGGTCATGATGGATTACAACGACACCCCCGAGGAATTGGGAGGGATGCCAAAGGAGTTCTTCGAGACTACAAAGGAAACTATGGACAGTTCCATGGAGCTTTACAAAAGCTGGAATGGAGCAGCCGATAAGAGAATTTCCTACGCATTAATGCCAAGGGGAATATTGACCACATCAGAGGAGCTTTTGACGGAAATCAAAGAAGTATCGGAAAAGTATCGTATATTGGTCCATACCCACGCCTGTGAAACGTGGGAAGAGAGCAAATTGGTACAAGAAAAAAGGGGCCTTACGGAGATAAAATACCTGGACAAGATGGGCTTGTCAAATGAGAGACTATTACTAGCCCATAGTCTTTGTATAGATGAGGAAGATATAGATATACTTGCCAGAAACGATATAAAAGTAGCTTCCTGTCCCAAGGCAAACCTAAAGCTTGCCTCTGGCGTAGCTCCCTTGGCAAAGCTTTACAAATCAGGGGTAACTATTTCCTTGGGCTCGGACGGAGCACCTTGTAACAACACATTGGATACCTTTGAGGAGATGAAATTTGCCTCCTTACTGCAAAAAGGCATATATAAGGATTCCACATTGATGACTGCAGAGGAAACATTTAAAATAAGCACCATTGGGGGAGCAAGGGCTCTTGGAATGGAAATGGACTGCGGTTCCATAGAAGAAGGGAAATACGCTGACATTACAGTTGTTGACTTTGAAGATTTAGGTCATATTGAACCAAATATATCGAATTTAGTCTACTCAGGTAACAGAAATATGGTTACAGATGTGATGGTTCACGGCAAATGGCTTTATAGAGATAGAGAATTTACAAGTTTAGATAGAGAAAAGATTATTTATGAAGGGAAAAAGGCATTAATTTCACTACTAGATAGGTTCGAGAGGAGAGGATAATATGAGATATTGGAACAAAGAGATGAGAATGAGAAGTCTATTTAATGGAGACAAGACTGTAATGGTCGCCTTAGATCACGGACAAGGCGGTGTGAAGCCAGGCCTTGAGCATCCAGAAAAGCTTTTAAACACATTGATAGATGCCAACCCAGATGCTGTACTTTTAAGCGGTGGAATGGCCCGAAGGTTTAATTACCTCTTTGGAGGGAAAAACAAACCCTCTTTAGTCATATCTACAGATTTTATATTACATGGAACTATTCCCCAAATGGAGGGACAGGGAGAGGAAATACATCAATCTATTTCCGTAGAGGAATGTGTAAGGTTGGGAGCTGATGCCATAAAGGCCCTCCTTATATTCGGCAGAAGAGATGCGAAAATTGTGGCAGAAAATATGGCATATATCACCCGTTTGGCGGAGGAATGCAACTATTGGAATTTGCCTCTTATTGTGGAGCCCACCACTTGGGGGGAGCTTTTGACTGACGAGATGAAAGAAGATGTCAATCTATACTCCCATATGGCCAGAATTAGTGCAGAGCTGGGGGCAGATTTAGTAAAGATTGATTTCGTAGGAAGTGGAGAACAGTTCAAGGAGGTACTTGACAACTGCCCTGTGCCAGTGGCTATCTTAGGTGGAAGCAAAGCTTCGGCAGAGGACATAGCAAATACCATATCTGAAGCAAATAAATGCGGAGTATGTGGAGTTGTATTTGGGCGAAATGTATGGCAAAGCAGCGACCCTGCAAAGATGATAGAAGCTTTAAAAGCCATTACCTACGACGACGATGAGGAGAAGTATTTTAGAATAATAAGGGAAATAAATTGACAAAATGTATATACACAAGGAGGAAATTTTGAGATGAAAGCAGCTATGTTATACGGAATAGAAGACATCAGAATAGAGGAAATGGAAATTCCAAAATGCGAGGGCGATTATCTAATAGTGGAGCTAAAGAAAGCAACCCTATGCCCGACGGATTTGAAAAAGTACTACGGTCACAAGGACGATGTGGAAGTGGGATTGAATGAAGAAGGCCCATATATCCTAGGTCATGAGGCAGCAGGTATTGTAATAGAGACTGGGGAAAACATCAAAAATTTTCAGGCTGGTGATAGAGTTGCTATTCAACCTATGATTAGCTGCGGTGAGTGTCATTATTGTAAAATGGGGAAGAAAAACATGTGTCTAAACTTATTGGGTGTAGGCGGTTCTGCTGGAAACTTTGGGGACTGTATTAGATTAATGAAGGAAGAAGGCATAGGAGGTTGTTTTGCTACCCATTTAAAGGTACCTGAGCAATGTGTAATTAAACTGCCTGATGAAATAGATTATGCCGCAGGAAGTCTAATTGAACCCCTGGCGGATGTTATTCACAGCATAAACAAGGTAGGAGTAGACGAAAATGACACCGTTGTCATCATAGGACTTGGGCCCATGGGGCTTTTTCACACCATAGTTGCCAGCTATCACAAAGCAAAAAAAATAATTTGCATCGATATAGACGATGAAAGGCTTAAACTATCGGGAAAACTAGGAGCTGACATCATATTAAACTCGTCTAAGGAAGATGTAATACAAGGGGTACTTTCCCTAACAAACAATATAGGAGCAGATAAGATTTTCGTTACAGCAGGGGGAAAAGCACAAAAATCCTGTGTAGAGCAGGCTTTAGCTATGGTAGCAAAGGAGGGGAAAATCAACCTATTTGCTTCAGCGGATATAAATGAGGAAAAACTTACAGTTAGCTTAAACGACATCCACTACAGAATGGTTACATTGACGGGAACTGTGGGATTTGAGGACAAACACGCTGAAGAAGCCATAGAGATTTTAAAAAACAAGCATTTTGACTACAATTTAATTAGAAATATAGAATATCCTTTAGATCAGATAGTAGAAGGAATCGAAGACTATGGGAAGGGAAAAAATATTAAGGTTGGTTTAGATCTATCAAAATAATTCATCTCTATGGAGGTAGATAATATTGAAATTTGTACTTGGTATAGACGTAGGTACCCACGGAGTGCGAATACTTGCATATGACTTAGATAGCAAGAAAGTAGTAAAGAGAATAAAAAGGGACTACTTTAGGGAAAATATAAGCCATGGACATCAGGAGATGGATGCTCTAGATTTGAAGTCCACGTTTTTCCAATGTATACACGATTTGGACTTTACGGAGAAGGACAAGGTTCTAGCATTGGGGATAACCCATCAAAGGGGGACTATTATCCCTATAGATAAAGAGTTAAAGCCTTTGGCGGCAGCCATATGTGACAGCGATGAGAGGGCAATTGCAGCAGACGAAATAGAGAAATACGGCATAACTGAGAATGAGTATTACAATATAACTGGTTGTCCTCTCGTATCCTTCAATGGCATGTCGAAGATATTATGGTTTATGGAAAATGAAAGGGAATTATTCGATAGTGCTTATAGCTGGCTGTCTCCTCAAGATTATTTAATTAGCACCCTATTAAATGAAGTAACTACAACACATGGCTCCATATTGAGAAATGGATACTATAATATTGCAGAGAGAAAGGCAGCGGATAATATATTTGGTCAGAAAACCCCCAATTTCATCAGACTAAAATCGAGGGGCTTAGGTGAGAAATTAGGTATAATAAAGCCTTGGAATGATATGCCAAGGTGGCTAGAAGGAGCCTATGTAGTTTCTGTTCCTGGAGACCAACCTTGTGGATTAATAGGTTCAGGTGCAGCTAACAAGGGAGATATAGCCATGAATCTGGGGACAACATTTGTCTTAAGCCTTTTAAGTGAAAAGTATTTTCTGGGAAATAAAAAGATAACTAATGAAATATTGCCTGGTGGCTATTATGCACCAGAATTTGGATCAGGGGCAGGGGGCCAATTTATGGATTGGGTCGCAAGGCTGTTATATGGCACCACAGATTTAGACAGTGGCTGGCAGGAGTTGGATGATATAGCTCAAACAATACCTCCTGGATCCCATGACCTCCACATAATCCCCCTTTTGTGGCAGGTCACTTCCCCAAATATTCAAGGTGGTATAAAGAGAATTAGCTCTATTCACACAAAGGCCCATATAGTCAGGGCTGCATATGAAGGATTGGCTTACGAGGCGAAAATATCCCTTGAAACCATTGAGGAGGCAGGAAATACTTCGGATATCAGAGTTTATGGGGGTATGAGCAGGCTTTCGGGATTTTTGCAGATATTGTCCAGCGTGACAAATAAAAAGATAATTGTATCAAAAGAAGGAGAAGCCAGTGCCTTGGGAGCAGCATTGGTTTCAGCAGTAGCAGTCCATAGTTTTGATAATATAATTGAGGCTTCTAAATCGAGGCAAGATAAAGTTGCAAATATTATTAGACCCAATGCCATGGAGGTGGATTACTATGAAAGAGGATTTAAGAAATACAAAGGAGAAAGGGCATAAGGTTGAGGAACAGTCCCTAAGATTTTTCCTAGATAAATTAGAAGACAATGAGCATTTGCTCTTCAACATACAAAGAGAAGATTACCTATTATCTGCAATAGTATACGAATTGGAAAGTAAGGGTAAGTTTCCCATAGTGGAATTTAGGCACCCTTCTACAGGTGAAAGGACAATAGCCAATGTATTTGCCAATAGAGATACAATAAAGAAATGTATTTTTAATATAGTAGACACAGAGGAGAAGATTGAGGAATTTAATCAACTGGATGTAGAGGATGACGGTCCAGTTCAGGAGTTAATATTCAAAGGAGAAGATTTAAATATTCTCGATTTACCCATATATAAGCATTTCCCTGGCGATGCAGGAAGATACATAACGTCAGGTATTGTTATAGCAAAGGATCCAGATACAGGAAGACACAATTTTAGCTTCCATAGGATGCAGCTAAAGGATAGAAACAAAATGGGCATAAGCCTTCACTCCCGGGGAGACCTATGGAGGTATTATAATAGGAGCAAGGAACTGAATAAAAATTTGGAAATCGCTGTAGTAATAGGCACCCACCCTGCCTATTACATCACAGGTGCTACTAAAATACCTCAAAACTATGACGACTACTCCTGGGCTTCAACATATATGAACCAAAATGCAAAAGTAGTAAAAGGTAAAACTGTTGACATCTATGTCCCTGCTCAGGCTGAGTACGTCATAGAGGGATATATTAGCGTCGATGAACTGGAAGATGAAGGACCTTTCGCAGAATATACTGGATATGGAACAGATCATTCTACTAGGAATGTATTTTACGTAACCTGTATAACTAAAAGGGAGGATGCAATTTACCAAGACTTAGTGCCAGGATTTGCCTGGGAACACCTGCTCCTCAGTCAATTTACCAAGGAAATAATACTTTTAGATAAATTGAAAAAGGAAATTCCAGAGGTAATGGGACTTAGCATGCCGAAGAATGGATGTCATTTCCATGCATATATGGCCATAGACCCAAAGGCAGAAGGACAAGTAAAGCAGGCTATGATGCTGTTATTTGGTTTAGACCCATATCTAAAGCTAATCATAGCCGTAAATAGCGACATAGATATATACGATGAGGAAGAAGTTATTTGGAGCATGGCCACGAGAATGCAGGCAGACAGGGACGTATTCATAGTGCCTAAGGTAATATGCAATTCTTTAGATCCTTCATCTATAAATGGAATGTCAGCAAAGATGGGCATAGATGCAACTAAGGCATTAGACTGGAAGGCAACTAAGATAAGACTTCCAGAAGACTTATTGGAGGAAGCTAGAAAAATGTTAGATGGGGAGAAAAACTTTGGAATTCACTAAAATTGAAGAGGTGTAATATGACTAAAAATAGATTTTGGGAATTTAAAAACTATATTAATGGACAATGGATAGATAGTTTTGGGAAAGAAACCATGAATAATTACTGCCCTGGAGATGGGGAACTAGTATCTACAGTAGCAAAATCTGGTGAAGAAGATGTAAATCAGGCTGTAAAATATGCCAAGGAGGCCTTGGAACAATCCGACTGGTCCTATGATCCTAGGTTAAGGTCCGATGCCCTAAATGAGTGGGCTAGAGTTATAAAGGAAAATCATGAAGAAGCATCTGCCATACTATCCTTAGAATCGGGGAAACCCATATCAGAAGCTAGAATGGAAGTATCCAATGCCATCAATTATTTGAAATACAATGCAGGAGCCATAAAAACCTTATACGGAAGGAGCAATTCCATAGATAGAAATACTCTGTCCATTATGAGCAGGGAACCTGTGGGGGTAGTTGGGGCTATTTTACCTTGGAACTATCCAGTGACATTATTTATGAGAGATGCCATACCAGCTTTAGCTGCGGGTAACACCTTGGTATTTAAGCCTGCCAGTCAAACTTCTGCTTCAAATATGGTATTGATAAAATATCTTCATGAGACAGAGCTTATGCCAAAGGGAGTAATAAATGGAATTACAGGGCAAGGAAGGGTAATAGGAGATAGACTTATTAACCATCCAGACATTGACATGATTACTTTTACTGGGAGCAGCGAAACAGGCAAAAACATAATGAAAGTATGTGCAGACACTATGAAAAAGGTATCCTTAGAGCTTGGGGGAAAATCACCTAATATCGTATTTGCCGACGCAGATATTGACAAGGCCATACCTTATATAATCAAGGCCGCCTTTTCCAATGCAGGGCAGCTCTGTACATTGGGTTCTAGGTTAATATTGGAAAATTCCATAGCAGAAATGTTTTTAGACAGATTGGTAAAAGAGGTAGAATCCCTAAAAATAGGACATGGAATAGAAGAAGACACACAACTGGGGCCAGTAATATCGGAGAAACAAATGAATAAGATAATGGGCTATATAGAGGAAGGGAAAGAGGATTCATGGCTTTTAACTGGTGGTTTCAGGCTCAATGTGGGAGACTATGCCAAGGGATATTTCATAGCACCAACTTTATTGTTAAATCCTCCGATTAAATCTAAGGTAGTTCAAGAAGAAATATTTGGACCAGTCTTGGCCATACAGACCTTTGACACTGAAGAGGAGGCAATTGAACTGGCAAACTGCACAGATTTTGGCTTGGCATCGGGAGTATGGACTCAAGATATAAGTAAAGCTATGAGGGTTTCGAGAAAAATAAAAGCCGGCACATGCTGGATAAATTGCTACAACAAACTATTTCCAGAAGCAGAGACAGGTGGATTTAAAAGTAGCGGCATAGGTAGGGCAGCAGGTCTAGAGGGTATATTAAAGTATACAGAGATTAAGCATATTTGCATCGATTACTTACAGGGATAACGATAATAATATGGATAAATTCACATATAAAAACGGTAGAGTGCAGATAAATATAAAGACCATTGAATTGGGGAATGATTTATGTGTAGCCATATGGGGCGGAGAAAAGCCCCATATAGGCACCATAACCCTAAGCGTTGCAAGACCAAGTCTTGCCGATGAAAGCCGCAGCAGTTCTACCACATCAACCATAAATATAACAGGGCATAAAGACGACGAAGTAGCAAAACCAGTATCGGAAATGCTGTCTGCCAAACTAAACAAAAATGTAGCAGTGACATGCGGCATCCATATAGTAAATATTACATTAGAAGAGATAAAAGAGATAATTTCTGTAACTATAAATTGGGCAGAAAGGTATATAGAGAATTCCATTCTGTAATTGAGATGTGGAATTCTCTGTTTTTTTATCTCCAGATGGTGTATAATTAAATTCCACAATAATTTATTAGATTTGAGAAAAACAGCGAGGTTGATAAAATGGCAATTTTAGTTACAGGAGGAGCAGGTTATATTGGAAGCCACACCTGTGTGGAACTACTGGATATGGGATATGAAATAGTGGTAGTGGACAACTTTTCCAATAGCAAAACTGAGTCTCTTAAAAGGATAAAGGAGATAACTGGCAAGACTTTTAAGTACTATGATGTATCCGTACTAGATAAGGAAAAGTTAGAAGAGGTATTTATAGAGAATGAAATAGAGGCAGTCATTCATTTTGCAGGGCTTAAGGCGGTAGGGGAATCAGTGGCACTTCCTATTGATTACTATCACAATAATATTACAGGGACATTGGAACTTTGTCATGTGATGAAAGAATATCAGGTAAAAAAGATAGTGTTTAGTTCCTCTGCTACAGTATATGGCATGGACAATAAATCCCCTTTAACAGAGGATTTGCCTTTAAGTGCAACAAATCCATATGGTTGGTCAAAATTTATGGTTGAGCAGATTTTAAGAGATATATTTTTTTCTGATTCGACTTGGAGCATATCCCTACTTAGGTATTTTAATCCTATTGGAGCCCATGAAAGTGGAAAAATTGGAGAGGATCCCAACGGAATCCCCAACAATTTAATGCCATTTATTACACAAGTGGCCATAGGAAAGAGGGAAAAACTCAATATATTTGGAAACGATTACGATACCCACGATGGTACAGGTGTGAGAGATTACATTCACGTCGTGGATTTGGCAAAGGGGCATATAAAGGCTCTCCAAAGAATAATGAACAAGACGGGTGTAGACACATATAACCTTGGAACAGGCATTGGATATAGTGTCTTAGACGTGGTAAAATCCTTTGAAAGTGTTGCAAAAGTGAAGATACCCTATGATATTGTAAATAGAAGGTCAGGAGATATAGCAGTATGCTATGCAGATCCAACTAAGGCCCTGAGGGAGTTAGGATGGAAAGCAGAGAGGGATTTAAACGATATGTGCAGGGATTCTTGGAGGTGGCAGAAGCAAAATCCAGGGGGATACAGGTAGTAAATAGAAGTGGCCTTGCTTTAGGGTGTTAATGCAATGGCTTGAAATTGGGATTTGTTAGTATTTACATTATGTCAATAATACAAGAATTAATTGACTATTCTTAAAAAATCTATATAATATTACATATAGATTTGAATTCTATCTTTGCAAAGAATAGATAGCAAAAAGTTTTCGCATAATAATTGATTGTAAATCTGCCTTTTTCTGATACATATAATGATATGCAAAGTAATATATTATTATTGTACAGGTCTAACTACAAATTATTATGCTTATTTTCACCTAGTTTTTAAAAGAGATATGGTTGTCATATCTACTTTTTAAAATAATAATATTTTAAGGGGGAATAAAAAGAATGATGAAGAAAAGTATTATTTTCTTATTAGTATTGACCATGGTTTTATCTGCATTCATGGCTGGTTGTACGCCAAAAGAAGAACCAGTTGATACGCCACCAACTGATGTTGTAGATACACCAGATGATGGCGTAGAAGATGTAGTTACAGGGCCACCATCAGATCCTTTTGGACAGATAATAATTGGTGATACTACAGAGCTATCAGGCGACTGGGTACCATATTGGACAAATATAGCTGCTGACTATAATGTGTATAACTTTATTATGGGCTATGGCACAGTAGATATGTCCTTTGGTGGCGAGTATCTAGTTAATGAAACTGTTGTAAAAGAGTACGACGTAGCTGACAACGATGACGGTTCCAAAACCTACACTTGGACTATTAATGATGGACTAGTTTATGCTGACGGTTCTCCAATCACAGCCTTAGACTATGTAACATCAGTTCTATTCTGGTCCTCTCCACAAGTACAAGCAACTGGTGCTACTGCTACTTATGGCTATGACCTTGTAGGATATTCTGATTTTAACAAGGGCGTAAAGAAGGAATTTGCAGGAGTTAGGTTGTTGGATGACATGACATTCTCAGTAACTATTAACCCTGAGAAGCTTCCATATTTCTATGAATTAACAATGGCGAGTGTTGGGCCAACTAAGTTATCCTATTGGACAGATGAAACTGTCGAGATTAAAGACGATGGCAACGGAGCATACTTCTCAGACAATTTCACTACAGAAGCCTATGAAGCTAGATTTAAAGAAGCTAGATATGGAATCGAAGACTTCCCAGCAATGGGGCCATATAAATTAGTTTCTTATGACGAAGCATCAAAGACCGCTGTAATGGAAGTAAACGACAAATACATCGGGGACTATACCGGCCAAAAGGCTAAAATTGAAACTGTTATATACAAAAAGGTTACACAAGAAACTGCTTTAGACGAATTGGCAACTGGCGGCGTTGACTTACTATCAGGCATGGCTGGCGGAGATGAAATCAACCAAGGTCTTGACCTAGTTGACAATGGTGGATTTGCATTTACCGAATATCCACGTGCTGGGTACGGTAAGATTCAATTCCAATGCGACTTTGGGCCAACTCAATTCGTAGAAGTTCGTCAAGCACTTGCTCACTTATTAGATAGAAACGACTTTGCAAAGGCATTTACTCAAGGATTTGGTTCCGTAGTTAATGGACCTTATGGTGAATCCATGTGGTTCTATCAAGAAACTAAGGGCGAATTAAACCAAAAATTAAACCAATATCCATACAGCTTAGACTCTGCAGTTGAATTACTTGAAAAGGGCGGCTGGGTATTAGATAAAGACGGCAACGATTATTCAGAAGGCATCAGATATAAGAAGATGGAAGATGGCACTTTAATGCCACTAATCATCGAATGGTCTTCATCAGAAGCAAATGCAGTTTCAGACCTTCTAGTAGTTAAATTACAAGAAAACCCAGATGTAGCAGCTGCTGGTATGCAAATAAACCAAACTGTTATGACATTTGGTGACTTAATTAACTATCTATATCGTGACGATACAGAAGGAGCTAAATACGGCGTACCAACTTATGGTATGTACAACTTAGCTACAAACTACACTCCTGTTTACGACCAAAGAGATACCTATACAACTGATCCAGATGAAATTAAAGCAGGATACAATACTAACTTCTTAATCGATGAGGAATTAGAGAGACTTGCAATAGACATGGTATTGACACCATCAGAAGATAGGGAAGCATTTAAATCAAAATTCGTAGACTTCATAGTAAGATGGAACGAATTATTACCTGACCTTCCACTTTATTCAAATATGTACCATGACTTCTACAATGAAAAATTGAAAAATTACAACATGAACCCATTGGTTCGTATATCTCAAGCTCTACTTTACTCATACGTAACAGAATAATTTACGAAGACAATTTTATAAAAGCATTGATAGAAATAGGGTATTTTTATACCCTATTTCTACATCAATGGGCAAAATACAGCACTAATGCGTTAAAGCCAATAAATTGAGATAAGGCAGGTAAAAAAATGATAAAATACACCTTTAAAAGAATTTTATACATGCTATTTGTATTTTCCATTATGACAGTCATATTATTTACCTTATATGGCATGATACCTGGAGACCCTGCAAGGGCGGAAGTAGAAGGACTAAGACAGACATTAAAGCCCGATGAATACGAGCACGCATATCAACTGGCAAGGCAAAGAATGGGGCTGGATTTACCAAAGCACATAAGATATATAAACTATGTCAAAGGCTTGGTAAAGGGCGAGTTGGGTCAATCTATTGTATACAAGATGCCAGTCAGTAAGGTTATAATCACTCCTCTTAAAACAACCATATTTATAAATATATTTGCTGTGGTTATTGGTTTGGCCTTGACCATACCCCTGGGGATTCGCACTGCCGTAAGGAAGAATTCTAATTTTGATAAAGCAGTGCAGGTATTGACCATAATCGGTCACAGTATTCCTGTATTTATATTTTCATTACTATTTATATATGCATTTTCAGTAAAACTTGGATGGTTCCCGGTTAGTGGTATGAAAACTGCCAATTTTAAGGGGACGGATTGGGAAGCTTTTTTGGACAAGGTTTGGCATTTAGCCCTTCCGCTTATGGTTATGACTATTGGTTCTCTAGCAGGCTTAACTAGATACATAAGGGCAGCCATGGCTGACGCCTTGAGTATGGATTATATTAAAACCGCAAGGGCAAAGGGCCTGAAAGAGAAAGTGGTTATTTACTCCCATGCTTGGAGAAATGCCCTTCTACCAATTGTAACTTTGTTAATAGGATGGCTAATGAGCATATTCTACGGCTCTTTGATTATAGAGAGGATGTTTAACCTCAATGGTTTAGGAAAGCTATTGATAGAATCTTTATACAATCAAGACTATGACGTTGTCATGGCAATACAATTGCTTTATATTGTCATTGCACTATTAGGTAATTTATTGTCAGATCTTAGCTATGGTATTGTAGACCCACGGGTCAGAGTTAATAAGTAGAAGGGGAGGTAATAGATATGAGTATGAAGCAAGTAGATGAAAATAAACAAAATGATAAAAAGAAAAAATCTTTCTTGAGCCTTCTCTTTGCTAATCTATTTGGCAGTAAAAAAGAGCTGTCCATATTCGAAGAAGAGCAGGTACAGAGCCCATGGCGTACAGTTATAAATACTTTTAAAAGCAACAAAGTGGCCATGACAGGCTTTATTGTGTTTTTACTTATATTTTCAATTGTAATGATAGCTCCGCTTGTACATCCCATAGATTTATCGTTTTCAGAGACATCTCAAAAGGACATTGCTCCAGGGTTTGATATGATGGCTTTGCCAGATGCTATCCTGGGCAAGGTACAGGACATAGGCGTTGGACCCACATTTTCCATTGGAGCTTCTACAGATGGGAAAGTATATATATGGGGTAAAACTAGGATAAGTAGTACAATTGACGTAAAAAACTATCCTATAGATCCAGCTACTAAAAGGCCAGTAGATATGGGCAATGTAGTTAAGGTGGCCGCAGGGTTTGATCACGCCTTAGCCTTGAATGATGAGGGAGAAGTATTTGCTTGGGGAAATAATAGACAAAAACAAGCCTCAATACCTACAGAGCTAAAATTCACCAAGGATATTAAGGATATTTACGGTGGTTATCAGTCTTCCATAGTTTTAACTGGTGACGGTAGGAGTATTTACTTTGGAAATACTATGAACAACGATTACGATGAATTCCATCCTTATCAAGGGCAACTAGATAAAATCGCAGTAGCCTCCGATGGCCTAATTGGATTGACTAGGGATGGAGAAGTCGTCTATTTAGGGAGTCAAATAAATGCATATTCCAGAATACCTGAAAATATGGGTAAAGTTGTAGACATATCTGCATCTGCGGTTACCATGGCTGCTGTCAATGAAGATGGCAAGGTATTTGTATGGGGTAATGTGACAAAGTCAAAAGGCGAGGGTAATGTCCCTGAGACTGACTCCAAAATTATAAAAATTATAGGGGGCAGATATCATTATAATGCAATTACAGAGAATGGTGATATTTACTCCTGGGGTTCAAACAATTACAAGCAATCTACCATTCCCCAAAAGGTTAAAGAAGCAGATATCGTAAAGGTATACTCGGGATATTATCAAAACTACGGTATAGCATCCGATGGAAAGGTATATACTTGGGGCCTGAAAGGATATCTTTTTGGCACAGACGATTTAGGAAGGGATATATTCACTAGGCTATTGAACGGCGGGCGTATGTCCATGACTATAGGAGCTGTAGCTGTAGTTATATCTACGACCATAGGCATCATTGTTGGAGCTGTATCGGGTTACTTTGGAGGCAAAATTGACAATGTTCTACAAAGAATATCTGAGGTAATAAGTTCATTGCCATTTTTACCTTTTGCCATGATATTGTCTTCCTTAATTGGTAATTCAATGACCTCAACCCAAAGAATAGTATTGATTATGGTAATACTGGGGCTCCTATCGTGGACGGGCCTTCAAAGGCTTGTAAGGGCTCAGGTACTGTCTGTAAGGGAGCAAGAGTATGTAATAGCAGCTAAATCCCTTGGTATCAAAGAAAAAAACATAGTATTTAGGCATATCTTGCCCAATGTAATCTCGGTTATTTTGGTATCAGCCACATTGTCTTTTGCCACCAGTATGTTAACTGAAGCTAGTTTATCCTTTTTAGGCTTTGGCGTTCAAGCTCCACATCCTACTTGGGGTAATATGCTATATGGAGCAAACAACAGTATTGTAATACAAAACTACTGGTGGAGATGGGTATATGCATCCATAGTATTAGGTATATCTGTTATTTGCATCAACCTAGTAGGCGATGGATTAAGAGATGCAGTTGATCCAAGATCTCAAGAACGTTAGGGGGAAGAGAAGATGGCACTATTAGAAATTAAAAACTTGCACACTTATTTTAAAACAAAAAGAGGAATAGTAAAAGCTGTAAATGACGTATCCTATTCTGTTGAAGCTGGAAAAACCCTTGGGATAGTAGGGGAAAGCGGTAGTGGCAAATCTGTGTCTGCCATGAGCATCATAAAGCTTTTAGATGGAAATGGGTATATTCACAACGGAGAAATATACTTTAACGGGAAAAATCTTAGAGATACGCCAATTGAAGAGATGACACATATTAGAGGAAACGATATATCTGTCATATTTCAAGAACCAATGACTTCTCTAAACCCAGTATTTACAGTGGAAAGACAGGTTTCTGAACCTTTTATCATACATCAGGGAATGACAAAAGCTGAAGCAAAAGAAAGAGTTGTAGAGATGTTGGCTTTAGTCAAGATTCCCAATCCTAGAGAGGTGGCAAAACAATACCCACATCAACTTTCAGGTGGAATGAGACAGCGTGTTATGATTGCCATGGCACTTGCCTGCGTACCTAAGCTCTTGATTGCAGATGAGCCTACAACAGCATTAGACGTTACTATACAGGCTCAGATATTAAAATTAATGAATGAGCTTAAGGATAAAATAGGTACATCCATACTATTTATTACCCATGACTTAGGCGTCATCAATGAAATGGCAGATGATGTTGCAGTTATGTACTGTGGACAAGTCGTAGAAAAGGCACCTGTAAAGACAATTTTTGGCACCAGCAGTATGCATTCCCATCCATATACTGAGGGGCTAATGTATTCAGTACCTAGGCTAGATACGCCAACAGGGGTGAGACTAGAAGCAATACCCGGAGCTGTACCTCATCCGCTGGACCTACCTGTAGGATGTAAATTTGCACCTAGATGCAAATATGCAACGGATAAATGCCACAAAGAAGAACCACAGCTTATTGAAATTGAAAAAGGGCATCAGATTCGTTGTTTCTATCCTAAGAAAGGGGTGAGGTCTAATGGCTAAAAAAGATAAAAAGGTATTGATTAGAATAGAAAACCTAAAGAAATATTTTCCCATTAAGAAATCATCCGTATTTCAGAAGGAACTGCTGTATGTCAGGGCCAATGACGATATAACCTTAGATATATACGAAGGGGAGACATTGGGCCTAGTTGGAGAGTCTGGATGTGGAAAATCTACTTTAGGTCGGACTTTGCTGCAATTATATGATCAGACAGATGGAAGGACAATATACTATGGATATGACATCGATGAGCTGGCACCCAGATATGTAATGGAAATATTAGAGAGTTTAGGAGAAAAGTATAAGGAATTAGGTGAGCTTAAGGAAAAGGAAGAGACCGCTTTTAAAGCCTATGAATCAAAACCCGATGGCGATGAAAAATATCAGGCTCTAGAAAGATATAGGGCGGCAGAAAAAGAATACAGAACACTTTTCCTAGATTTGTCACAAATTGTCGGAGGACTTCTTGTGGCTGAAAACTTAGACTCTGTATCCAAAACCTTATTAAAGGAGTATCAGGTCAGTGTCGAAGCAGTAAAACTAAGAAAATTGATTAATGAAGAAAACGTTATTTTGGATGGAATTAAGTCCCAATTGGAAGAAAAGGGCAAAACAGCCAGCGAAATAGAAAAGGATACAGAAAACGACGTCAATAAAATCACAGCATATGAAGAAAATCTTCGCAAAATAGAGGGTGAACTTTCATCCATTCAAAATGAAATCGATGGACTTAGAAATAGATATAAGGATCATTCTGACTTTGAGAAGTATGAAAAACATAGGGACAAAGGTATCAATTTAGCAAAACTAACAGTAGAGGAAATGAGGTTTCTCCGCAAGGATTTGCAGTTGATATTTCAAGATCCCTATTCATCCCTAAATCCAAGGCTCACTGTAGGGCAAATAATATCTGAAGGTCTATATGCCCATAGGGTATTTGCCAAGACAGATAAAAATATTACTGACTATATTTTAGATACCATGGATAGTTGTGGTCTGGCTCCATACTTTGTCCATAGATATCCACACCAATTTTCAGGTGGACAAAGACAGCGTATAGGAATTGCACGTTCTGTTGCATTGCAACCGAATTTTATAGTATGCGATGAAGCAGTGTCTGCACTTGACGTTTCAATACAATCACAGATAATAAATCTACTTCTAGATTTGAAGGAAAAGGAAAATCTGACGTATTTATTTATTTCCCATGACCTATCTGTTATAAAATACATCAGTGATAGGGTTGGGGTCATGTATCTAGGTAATATTGTAGAATTGGCAGCTACTGCGGAACTTTATTCTCATCCTATGCATCCATATACGGAGGCTCTTTTATCAGCCATACCTACTACAGATGTGACAGAGGACAAGAAAGAGATTTATATACTGGAGGGGGATGTTCCAAGCCCAATTAAACCACCTTCTGGGTGCAAATTCCACACTAGATGTAAATATGCTACGGAAATATGCACAAAAGTTGTACCTGCATGGGAAGAAGCTAGACCTGGACATTTTGTTGCATGTCATCACAAATTAAATGGGAAAGAGGATTAGAAAGGCTTGATTTAAAATGATATTACAGGAAAAAATAGACCGTGCCATGGAATGGCTAAGAAACCAAAACAAAAATGAAAACAACAACAGTACAGCCGAACTAGGGGATTACAATTCAAAGGCTGAGTGGTTGGCAGAGGAAGGCAGAAAAGTTCACTTGGAAAAGGGAGACTTTTTGGCCATGCTTTTATCAGCTACCATAATATTCGGTCCTATTATTTTAATCCTACTTCTAATACTGGTATTTGTGTTATAGCTTCTAAATTTACTAAGGTTCTCGGCATTTCCTGAAATGCCGAGTTTTATTATATAAATCAATTGGAATATCAGGACTTTTAGCGAAGGGTTCCATTGCTTTTCAATTTTTTAATGAGCGTGAGAAAGTATCAAATAGTGAGACGAAAGGATGGTCATTGTACCTAAATAAGTGTCTAAATTAATATGCTAATGTCATAGAAAAAGTAAGGAGGCAAAAATGGGAATAATATTAAAAGCAGAGAATATTGAGAAGGTTTACGGAAAGGGAGAACTTCAGGTCAGAGCCTTGAAGCCTTCTAATATAGAAATTGAAGACGGTGTGTTTTATGCAATTATCGGGAAAAGTGGATCTGGTAAATCTACTCTATTACATATTTTAGGTGGGCTAGATAAGCCTACAGGGGGAAAGCTTTACCTTGAAGGGAAAAGCGTATTTGACTTAAAGGACAGTGAATTAGCCCTTTTACGCCGCAGGAGAATTGGATTTGTATTTCAGGCATACAATCTATTGCAAGAGCATACTGTAATGGAAAATATTCTGATGCCCATTTACTTAGATGGAAAACAACCAGATACAGAACATTTTGAAGAAGTAATACAATCACTGCAGATAAATGAAAAATTGTCTTACTACCCAGATGAATTGTCAGGAGGCGAAAGACAAAGAGTGGCCATAGCAAGGGCATTAGTCTCTAAGCCTGCTATTGTATTGGCAGATGAGCCAACGGGAAATTTAGATGAGACAACAGGTAATGAAGTGTTGAAATTAATCAAGGAAACAGCAAAGAAATTCAATCAAACCATAGTCCTTGTTACCCATGACCTGGATATAGCAAATCAGGCTGATAGAATAATCACCATAACAGATGGCATGATTTCCTCTATAGAGGATTTACAGTTAAATTCAAAGGCATAAGGGGGAAGATTATGAAACTAAGAGATATAGCTTTAAATGGGCTTAAGGGAAGAAAAAAAGATACATTGCTATTAAAATTAGTTATTACATTGGCCTTTGCGTTTATTATTTCTGCAGTATTGTTTCAATCAAGTCTGGAAAAGACAAAATTAGAGCAGAGATTAGATTTATATGGAGAGTGGCAAGGAGCATATCTAGAGGGCAGTGAGGAGATACTGGAAAGGTTAAAAACGGAAGAAGATATAGACAAAATCGGCACTAGTCTAATTATCGGCAAGACGGAAAAGGCAGGGCTATTGGGTACATTCAACGCTGAACTTATAGATTTGGGTAGGTTTTCCCTTTACAAGGGTGATTACCCTCAAAAACCAAATGAGATAATGTTGGAACTAAATGAGATGAGTAAAATGGGCTTAGATTTGGAGGTAGGGCAAAAAGTTCAAATAGCTGTCAATATGACTACCATAGATGAATCTGAAGGGCCATATATAATGGAATTAAATAAAAAGTTCTACGAGGAACAAACGGCTCCCCTCGTGCACTATTACGAAGAATTTGAACGCCTATACGAAGAATTAGAAGAGCTGGAGTCTACAGAAGCAAAAGACGATGAAGATGCACTTAGAAGACGCATCAGAATGGGAGAAATTAACGAAAGAATACAAGAAATATATGATAAAAAGGGTGCTAATAGATATCCAACGTATTATCAACATCACGAGACGCCATTTGAGCAAATAGGAGATGTAGCAGTAGTGGCTAGTAACGATTACTTCTTCTATTACCTTCAGGGAGATGAGGTAAATCCAGAGATAATCAGAGAAAAAGGATTTTTAAGAAACCAGAAGATTATACTGAAAAAAGAATTTACAATTACGGGGATACTGGACACCTATTCTGATAAATGGGATTTGGGAGATTATATGGCACCCAATGCTTTTATCACTGAAGAGGGTGGGAAAGCATTTACATATGCCCTTTACAATAATACAATCGCCGATTTGAAAAAATATGAATTAATTTACCATATATTTTTGGGTTCTAGCACTTTAAAAGAAAACTTATATGAAAATTTGCATATGAATTACCCCAATAGGGAAATTGAAATAGAGGATGAAGAACAACATCTAGATTTAGGTTTTCGTTTTTGGATGGATATGTACGGTGCATCTGATGAACAGATAGAGGAGCAGCTGAAAGAAATAGACAAGTGGAACGTTCCTAGATTAGAGGAAGATTGGAGGGATGAATATTTAGAGGGTTCAACAGATATAGACAGTAAAATGGAGGTCAACAGAGATAATTTCAGGAGAAATACTTTCTCCTATCCAAGTGATAGTACCTCTACAGAACATATATTGACTTTGACCATTATAGCCATTATATTCATAGCTACGGCCTTGGCCATATTGCAAATATTTTTAACACAGATGAAGAGAAGGTCTAGAAAAATAGTGTTGTTAAAATCTATGGGAGCGACAAATTTACAAATAGTAAAAATACTATTTTACGAAGGTTTGTTTTTACTTAGGACTGGGCTCTTAGTAGGGGTTCCATCGGGATTTGGACTAGCTATTTTACTAGTGTTTTTTATGAATAACACAAATGGAAGGGAATTAGAATTTCATATTATGCCGAATTTACTAGTTTTGGGAATATTGGCTGGTATATTGGCACTGTTTTTAGGTATGGCGGTTCCCATGGCCTTTGCAGTTAAAGTTCCTATGGTTGGAACTATGAGCAAACCTCCCAAACATAAGAATAAGAAAAGGAAAGAAAGAGATGCATCAAAAAGCCAGAGTTTTAGCAGTATAAATTGGCATTATATTAGGCAAAACAAGGGTAAGTCCTTGATATCACTAGGTATCTCATTGATTACAATTACAATTTTGCTGTCATCTTTACTTTTAACTTATTTGTCCTTTGACAATTATAGGTACCAAGTCCTCAGAGATAATAGACCAGACTATAGTATGGAGACGTATTTTGGTGAATCTACCAGGGCACTATGGGCATTTAAGGACGAAATAATGGGAATAAAGGGCGTAAAATCGACAGAGGCTTACAAGGTTGGGAAACAAACATTTTTGTGGTTTGAAAATATAGAAGACAATGGTCTTCTCAGGACACTTGAGAAAACTTTACCTAATCAATTTAAAGCCAGTTATTTCAGCAAGTACAATGACAGTTTGGAGAGGGAACCCTATTGGATAAAAAATGCGTTTTTTACGAGAATATATGGACTGGATGTAGATGGAAATTTGTTTAGGGAATTTGAAAGAAATTTAACCATGGGGGATATAAATAAAGAAGAATTTGAAAAGGGAGAAGAAGTGATTTTACTTATTCCGCTGCAGCATTCAGGAAACAAAGAAGAAACTCTTCATAGCAAAGAGTCCATACTGGCATCCACCAGTGAAGGGAACAGAATTCACTGGCTGCTAAAAAATAGTGCTGATTTCCACACCTCCTATGAAGGAAGATTTAGGGACTATTATACCATGCCTGAGGATTTGAAACCTGGAGATAAGATTTATTTGTCTGCCGATGAAGAGAAAATATCTGGGATGGATTATGTAAATAGCTTTGTCAGTAGGGAAAAAACAGTAGGCGGTATCATATATTACTTTGTTGATGTAGGTATTTGGCCCTTCTCCAAAGATGTAACGCCTTTTGTAGTGGTTACGTCATATAACGGCATGGAATCCCTTTATCCAAAATCGAGAATAAGAAACCCTGGCATTACATTAAGCTATATGAAGTCCATGGTATCGACTATTTATCCCACTTCCTATGGAAGGACTCTTTGGTATATAAATACTGATTCCATGATAAGAGATGCAGTAATGGATTCTGAACTACTAGCTACTGCCAATAACAATGGATACACATTATTTAACTACAAGGACAGCAACTCCAAGCTTTACTACGAAGGATTAAATAATGGGATTATCATAAGTTTACTGGGACTAACGGCTGCTGCCATAGCATTTATTATTTTGTACAATATTACAGTTTCAAAATTGGAACAAGATAGAAATAGAATAGGCATACTGCAGTCCATGGGAGTTACAAAAAAGGAATTTTCAAAGTTATATATAGGGACCGGAGCAATAAGCGGTTTAATTTCGTTGATTATTAGCCACCTGATGTTGTTTATTGTGATGCTTCTTACATCCCTAGGCATAGGAAAGGGATTAACCATAGAATTTTCAGGATATATGAAAGATATATTCACATATAGATTGTGGGGGTATCCATGGGAAATTCACATATTGTTGTCAGTCTTGTTTTTTATAATTACGGTTCTCATTTACTATATACCCAGTAGATATATCACTGAAAAGTATCCTGTTGAGAACATAAGAAGCCTAAGCAGATAATATTGTAATCCAATCGTAAAGACTTTTCTATGTAAATGTATTATAATTGTGGTAAGAGGCAATAATTCATAAAAATAGCAGCAAATTTATAGGAGGTTGATACCATGAAAAAGCCTATTTATATATTGATGGCAATAGGGCTTATGATCTCTTTACTAGGTTGCAAGGCCTCAAATCCCATAGGCGAAGTAAAGTCTTTAAGCAGCGAAGAAATGGGGGGCGGCAATATTCTTTATATTGAAGATTATTATCCTTTTAAAGAAAATACAGTAATGAAGTACAAGGGTATAGGTAACGAATATGCCGAACAAGAAATATATGTCGAATTTTTCGATGACAATAAGGCCCAAATAAAGATAGCAAATCCTGGTACAATATTTGTGAAGGTCCTGGAAAACAAAGATGGAATTCTCAGTGAAATATTTGCAGAGGGAGAGTTTTACCACATTGAAAACGTATTAAATGCCAATGTTAATGCAAATAATATAATATTAATGGAACCTTTGGAAATAGGTAATAAGTGGATTAATGAAGACGGATCCCAACACGAAATAACTTCCCTAGATGCACAAGTCGAGACTCCATCAGGTGACTACCATGCCTTGGAAGTTACTATTAAATACGAATCTGGGGCAATAAAAAAAGATTATTATGTGAAGGATATAGGACTTGTAGCATCCATTTACAAGGATGGAGAGTTTGAAGTTAGTACACTATTGGAAAATGTAGAGAACAAAGAGCAAGAATTAGAGTTAACGACTTTTTACCCTACAAGAGGCCCCATTAGTACAGTTTCTGTAAAACAAAGCATTAGCTTTAAGACCAATGACTCTGTAGAAACCATCCTAGAAGGAGTAATGAAAAATCCTCATTCAGATGAACTTGGCCCTTTGATAGGCGAAGAAGTTAAAATCAACAGTGCTAAAGTAAATAGAAATGCATGGGTTTTGGAACTAGATTTTTCAGATGAATTTCAAGAAGGTATGAATGTGGGTTCTGCAATGGAATTTGAAGTTTTAAGATCAATTGTAAACACTTTGGGAAAGTTTTATGACGTGGAGAAAGTTTATTTGACCATTGAAGGAGTACCATATGAATCAGGTCACTTTGCCATTAGAGAAGGAGAGTATTTTGTTGTAGATGTATCGGATATAGAAGAAAAGCATTAAATAAAGGTCCTGAGTAGGACCTTTATTTAATGCTTCTAAGTTACTCTTCTTCTTCTCTTTTATTTTCGTTTCTAGATTGCTGCTTATTCTCATTCTTCCTATTTTTGTTTTGGTTATTTTGGTTATTCTGTTTATTTTTAGCCATGTGATTTCCCTCCTTTGCTAAAATTTGATGCATTTATAGTATTACAAATTATCAAAATTTTAATACAAAAAGGGGAAATTATTTAATTTTGCAGTTCGATTAAAAACCTAGAGGGTTCAACCTCTTTTTTCCCAATGCTGTTTACGGCAATTAGGGACAGATGAAATTTGGCCCTTGTCATGCCAACGTAAAATAGTCGCCTTTCTTCTTCAAAGGGCTCGAATTTACCTAACTCTACGCTTTCAATGCTTGATATAGAGGGAAAATCGCCATCGACTAAGTCGATTATATATACATTGTCAAACTCCAATCCCTTTGCGGAATGGACTGTGGACAATGTAAGGGCATTTTTTTTATTTTTTGAATTAATAGATAGAGACTTAAGGTAGTTAAGTCTTTCTATTAATTCACCCAAACTATTTGTATTTTCTGCTATATGCTTTAGATAATAAAGCATAGTTTTTAAGGTGTCATAGGTATATCCAAACTTAGTAGAATTTTCTTTAAGATATTTCTCGTATTCTAAATTATATTCGATAAATTCTATGGCCTTTAAGGGACTTAGCTTAGACAACTTTTTAAAATCCAATTTCAATTCTCGAAGGTTTTTCTTATAGTAATTAGAGATTCCCGGGAAGTCCAATATTCTATCAAATACAGATAAACTGTGGTTTAAAGTTTTTCCATAGTTAATTTGTTTCTTTGATATATAGCCCTTCATTTTATAGTAAATACCTTCGTATATCTCCATATTAGACGTATCTTGTGAAAACCTCATAAAATTTATAATATCGTATAATAGCCAGTGAGTAAAAAACCTAACCTTTACATCTCTCATATAAAAAGGTATTTTATGTCTTTCTAGGGATTCCATAAGTCCAATAGAGGAAATATTATTTCTGTAGAGGACACAGGATTTGGACAAATCTTTGCCTTTTAAATCCCCAATTAAGTAGTCGTATTGCTTTGATATGGAATCGACTTTTATGATATTAATAGGCTCCACATAGCCATTTTCTGCCACTATCTTTTTATCGTATCTCAAAGTGTTTTGTCTTATAAATCCATTACATACCGACACAATGTTCTTTGAAGACCTATAATTTTTTTCCATATAAAAGACTTTTCCATTTGGATAGGTTCTAGTAAATCCTAGTAATCCCTTTGGATATGCACCTCTAAAGCCATAAATAGATTGATCGTCGTCTGCCACGATGAACAAGTTGTCTTTCGGGCCTGCCAGCAATTTAATAATTTCCATTTGGATTTTTGAAGTATCCTGACCTTCATCTACTTGGATATAATCGTATTTTTCCCTATACTTTTCAAGTATATATTTGTTTTCCACTAGTATCTTATAGGAGAGTGTAAGCATATCGTCGAAATCGATTAAGCTTTTGTCCCTCTTAAACTTCTCGTATTCCATAAATATATCCTTAAAGTTTTCTATTTCACTTTTATTGAGGCGTAGGAATTCGTCTACAGTAAGCATCATATTTTTAATATATCCCATGGCATTCAGAAGTAATTCTTGTTTTTCCTCTGTGATATATTGCCCATTAATATCAAAGTATATCTTTTTAAGTAGATTATATTTATTAAATTGTTTTTTTTCATCTTCTATAATGGTATAATTTATTTTATTGATGTAGGCGTATTCTCTGATTAAATTATAGCAGAAGCTATGTATAGTCGAAAATCGAATGGGTATGGAAGAAATCCCAGGGAAATATTTATGGAATCTTTCCTGCATATCCTTGGCAGAAGCTCTGCTAAAGGTTATAGACAAGATTTTTTCTGGGCTTATGTTGTAATTTTTTATTAAATTTACGGTTCTGTGAATTAATACTGTAGTTTTTCCAGCTCCTGGAACTGCTAATACAAGGGCAGGCCCATGAATGTGCTCTAAAGCCAGTAGCTGTTCTTTACTTAGGTCCACATTTTCACCTACTTTTAGTTAATTTTTTTATAATTATTTTATTCTATACCAATATATTCTAACATAAAAAACAATAATTAGTATACGCTATAAATCTTTAAAAGGCAAATGAAATGGGTATAAATATGTATAGAAATGTATATAAATCGACAAAAATAAGTATTACTGAGGTGTAATATGAAAGAGAAATTTAAGAAATTTGACGATTATTTAATAGATTTGATTAATATTAGGATGCATAGAAGATATTTAAATACCATAATGCATAGGGCTACTAATTTAGGTGGTGCTGTTTTTTCATCTGCTTTGGTTTTAGTGTTAATAGGAATTGGCAGCAGCCATACAAAGATATTAGGTATAAAATGCCTTGTGGCTCTGTTTATTAGTCAGATTATAGTACACAGCCTCAAAAGATTACTAAGCAGAGAAAGGCCATATAAGATATTGGAGCATTTAAATACCTTTGGAATAAACCTAAAAGACTATTCATTTCCATCAGGTCATACAGCCGCCAGTTTCTCCATTGCCACAACCATATCATTAACTATCCCCAGACTCACTATTGTAGTCATAACAATTGCAATAATAGTAGGAATATCTAGAATTTACTTGGGAGTTCACTATCCAACAGATGTTGCAGCGGGAATTATATTTGGAACATTACCCTCGTTAGTAGTACATTTTTATCTAATTGAACTTATTTATAAATTGGGAAATATAATAGGTATTAAATTATAGGTTAAAGCCCCCTAAAAGTGGTATATAATAAGTAACTAAACTAGGGGGTGTGATTATGTTGATGACTAATTTCCTTAGGGAAAGAAAATCCGTAAGAGAATTCAAGTCAGTAAATGTAAATAAACAGCTATTGGACGATATCGAAGATTATTTAAGGCTTCTTGAGACTGAGGAGGGAAGCGGAGACTTTAGATTTGTCTTATACAAAGACGGAAATAGGTTATATGACGGATTAAAGGGCATCGGTGGCTATTCTGGAGTCATGATTCAAGGGCCTCATTACGTGGCCTTGGAAGTGATGAATAGCCAAGACAAGAGCATTATAAATGGTGCCTATTTTATGGAAAAGTTAATTACAAGACTAAATTCTCTGGGGTTAGATACGTGTTGGGTCAGTGTAGGTTCTGTGACACAAGGAGAAAAGGTAAGGCTTTTTGACGACCTTCTAGGAGATATCAATTATCTGTTGGCATTTGGATACAGAAAGCCAAGAAATCCATTTGAAGAGATACCGTTTAGCAATAGGCTTGGCCTAGACGAATTTGTATATCTGGACATCTCAGGGAAAAAGGCTACACTGGCAGATTTGGAAAATAGGGGTCTAGATGATTTATTCTACTATTTAAGATACGCACCTTCATCTTTTAACAGGCAGCCATGGAGATTTTTATTGGAGAAGGAAAAAGTAGTATTGTTGATGGAAAGCAGCGACAATAGGGAGTCTGCCTTAGTAGATGCTGGAGTAATAATGTATTATTTTGTTGAATTAGGCAAGGCCATCGGCATAAATACTAAATGGAATATTATTAACTCCAATCAAAGTATAGACGGCAAAGAATATAGAATAGTAGGGGAGATAGTATTGTAAAAAGCACTTTTTTAAAGTGCTTTTCTCTTGACAAAAAATGCATTTAGTTTATAATATACATATGAATGAATATTCATATATCATATTTGGGGGACGGAAAATGAAAGAAATTCAACTGGAATTAGAGGGCCTTAATTGTGCCAATTGTGCTGCAAAGATTGAAAAATTATCTAATGAAATCCCAGGGGTAGAAAGTGTAAATTTGGATTTCGTCAGTAAAAAATTTAAAATTAACTTGGACGATGAGAATAAAGCTAAGGAAATAACAGGGGAAATCAAGGATATTGTACAAAAACTAGAACCCCATGTAAAAGTAATCGATAAAGAAGAAGCATATAACCACCAGCACGACCATAGTCACCATCATGGAAAAGTAGATAAGACACAGGTAGTTAAGCTAATTATAGGTGGATTGTTATTTGTTGCACCATTTTTATTAAAATTGGAAGGATATACTAGGTTATCTGTTTACGGTTTGGCCTATGGGATTGTTGGCTATGAGGTAATTATTATCGCCATTAAAAATGTAATGGCTGGTATGGCCTTTGATGAAAACTTTTTAATGACTTTAGCAACCATTGGTGCCATTGCCATTGGAGAGTATCCTGAGGCAGTTGCTGTTATGTTATTTTATCAAGTCGGTGAGATGTTCCAAGGTATAGCAGTTAATCACTCTAGAAACTCCATTTCTTCTCTATTGGATATTAGACCAGATTCTGCTAATTTATTAAAAGACAACGAAATTATTGCAATAAATCCTAAAAAGGTACATGTGGGAGATACGATAATAGTGAGACCAGGGGAGAAAATACCACTAGATGGAAAAGTTATAGAAGGTGAATCCCTATTAGACACTTCTAATATAACTGGGGAGTCAGTTCCTAGAAAGGTAGAGGTGGGAGAGATGGTATTCTCTGGTGTCGTAAATATTCATGGGCTGTTAAAAATAGAGGTACAAAAAGAATTTGGAGAATCAACTGTATCAAAGATATTGGACTTAGTAGAGAATGCATCTAGTAAAAAAGCTCCTACGGAGAATTTTATTACAAGATTTGCCAGATACTATACTCCTATTGTAGTGTTTATCGCCTTGGGAATTTTGCTATTACCTCCCCTATTTTTGGGTGAGGATATTAGACAATGGGCTTATAGGGCCAGTATATTTCTTGTTATATCTTGCCCATGTGCCTTGGTGATTTCTGTTCCCTTAGGGTTTTTCGGCGGAATTGGAGGGGCATCTAAGTCGGGAATTTTGGTAAAAGGCGGAAATTATCTTGAAGCTCTAAACGATGCAGATACCTTTGTTTTCGATAAGACTGGTACCGTCACGAAAGGAGTATTTAAGGTGACAGAGGTCATTCCTTATGGAGACCATACTGAGGAGGAAATACTTGAAATTGGAGCATATGGTGAGTCGTTTTCAAATCACCCTATAGGCAAGTCCATCCAAGAAGCTTATGGCAAGGATGTAAATAAGGAATATATAAAATCTTATAAAGAAATTCCTGGAAAGGGTATAGAAGTTGTTTTAAGTGAAGAAAATATTTATCTAGGCAATAAATCTCTATTGGAAGATAAGGATATTACAGTAAAAGAAGCTGACTCCATAGGTACAGTGGTGTATATTGGAAAAGAAAATACCCATATAGGCACCATTATAGTATCAGACGAATTAAAGGACGGAGTAGCGGAGGATATGAAAAGGTTGAGGTCCCTTGGGATTAAAAAACTGGTGATGCTTTCAGGGGATAATGAAAGTACAGCTAAAAAGGTAGGGCAGTTAATTGGCTTAGATGAAGTATATGGGGACTTACTACCCCAAGATAAGGTTGCAAAATTAGAAGAAATAATGGAGAAAAGCCAAGGAAAGACCATTTTTGTAGGAGATGGGGTTAATGACGCTCCGGTGCTTACTAGGGCTGATATTGGCATTTCCATGGGAGCATTAGGTTCCGATGCGGCCATTGAGGCATCAGATATAGTTATTATGACAGATGAAATAGGCAAGATTGCAATGGGCATCAAAATAGGCCGAAACACTAAGAAAATTGTGGTACAAAACATCGTCTTGGCCTTGGGCCTAAAAACTATAGTTCTTATTCTCGGGGCAATGGGCTTGGCCACGATGTGGGAAGCGGTATTTGCCGATGTGGGCGTATCTATTATAGCCATATTGAACTCCATTCGAGCATTAAAAGTAGAGGTATAGGTAAATCCTCTACTTTTTTATAAAAATGTGGTAAACTATATATTGGGTTTAAATAATTCAATACCACGATTTTTTGAAAGGAGTTACAATGATAATATTAAAATCTCAGCAAGAAATAGAATATATGAAAAAAGCAGGAGAATTGTTAGCCAATGTACACAAAGAATTGGCAAGGCTTATAAAACCAGGTGTAACTACTATGGAACTAGATGAGTTTGTCGAAGATTATTTAAGAAAGCACAATGCCTTTCCAGAACAAAGAGGTTATCATGGATATCCCTACGCCACCTGTGCATCTGTAAACGACGAGATATGCCATGGCTTTCCAAGGAAAGCGGCATTAAATGATGGAGATATACTGACTGTGGATATGGTTGTAAATTTAGATGGATGGTTGGCGGATTCCGCTTGGAGCTATGGCGTTGGCAATATTTCTAACGATGCAAAAATGCTTCTGGATACTACGAAGGATGCTCTATATATAGGCATAGAGCAAGCAGTGATAGGTAATAGATTGGGAGATATAGGCCATGCAATTCAGTCTTTTGTAGAATCTAAGGGCTACTCCGTTGTACGAGACTTTGTAGGCCATGGCATAGGCAAAAATATGCACGAAGACCCTCAAGTTCCACATTATGGAGTTCCGGGAAGGGGTATAAGATTGTTAGAAGGTATGGTAATAACCATAGAGCCTATGATAAACGTAGGGGGATATGAGATGGTAATGGACGACAATGGATGGACAGCAAGGACAGCAGATGGGAAATTATCAGCCCAGTATGAACATACCTTGGCCATAACAAAGGATGGCCCTTTAATATTGACCACACAAGATTAATCAAATAGTCTCATTTTTCATGGAGATGAAAGATGAGACTACTCCACTACTCATAGAACCTATATCCTACACCGCTTACAGTATCTATGTATGGGCTCTTTTTTCCGTTGCTGCCTAATTTCCTTCTGATAGATGAGATGTGCATATCGACAACTCTGGAGTTGGGATTGTAAGTAAGCCCCCCAATTTTATCCAATATAGTCTCCCTAGGGATTACTTTGCCGGGGTTAGAGGCTAATAAATATAGAATTTCAAATTCCTTGTAAGAGAGTTCGATTGTTTCATCTCCTTTAAATACTTTTCGCTTTTCTATATCTATGGTTAAATCCTGTAAAGTAATTACCGGTCCCATTAAGTTTGATATAACCTTTGACCTTCGGATAGCGGCATTTAACCTTGCTACCAATTCCCTGTGATGGAATGGTTTCAATATATAGTCATCAGCACCCATTTCAAGCCCTATTACAGTATCCAATTTATCCTGATTGACAGTAACTATTAGTACGGCAATATTTTTGTGCAGTGAATGATTTCTTATGACTTTTAGTATTTCTAGGCCATTTGCATCGGGAAGATTTAAATCCAAAATTGCAGCAACAATACTGTCGTTGTCAAGCAATTCAATGGCCTCTTCATAGTTTCTAGCATTTAATGTGGAGAAACCATAATTATCTAATATAGAATTCAGTATCTTTAAATTTACTACATCGTCTTCTACTACTAAAATAGTACCTTTCAAATTTACACCTCCATAATGACATTAAGCAAATTAAGATTAAAATAAATGTAAGTCAATTAGATTATATTATAAAGTACATAGGCGGTCAAAGTAATTTTATATTTAACAAACAAAGGAAATAGAAAAGAGGTGAAGCAATTGATTTATAAGAGGGGCAGCACCATTAAATCCTATTCATTATTTGAACAAGTATTTGAAAATGCTGCCGATGGTATGTGTATTGTAAATACTAACCATGAAATCATAAGGGTAAGCAAAAGGTTAGCTAAGTTATTTGGATTTTCTAAGGATGAGTTAAGGGATAAAAAGTGTTATGAAATAATTCTTTTGCCATTTTGCAGGAAGGGTGATTGTCCCATTGAAAAGATAATGAACGGAATAACTTGTTATACCTATGAAGCAAAATACATTATCAAGGGTAAACCTATTTATTTCTTAGTCACTGCCACTCCACTGCTAAACGACAATAAAAAAATTTTAGGAGTTATATTAAGCTATAAAAATATTAATGACATGGTAAGATATCAAAAAGAGCTGCAAACCTCAAAAAGGGAAGCTGAAAAAGCTAATATTTTAAAGTCGTACTTTTTGGCAAACATGAGCCATGAAATACGTACCCCGGTTAACGGCATAATCGGCATTATTGATTTATTAAAAGATACGGAATTAAATGAGGTGCAGAAGGAGTACTTAGATATGCTTGAATTTTCATCCGACAGGCTGCTATCCATTATAAAGGATATTCTAGATTTATCGAAAATTGAGTCAGGAAGAACAGAAAAAGTAGTAGATGGATTTAATTTAGGGTATTTTCTTGGAAACTTTGTTCAATTTTTTAAGTTGCAGGCCAACAAAAAGGACATAGAATTTAAATACGACTTTGACCGTAGAATACCAGAGATAGTCTTGGGTGATGCCGAAAAGCTAAATCAGATACTATTTAATCTTTTGGGAAACGCTATAAAATTTACTGACAAAGGCTATGTCAGACTAGAAGTAGAGCTGGCAGAAGAAGGTGAACATGATTTAAATATAATATTTCGCATCGTAGACACAGGTGTAGGCATACCAGAGAATAAAATTGACGATATATTTGAAGGCTTTAATCAATTGAATTTATCTGCATCTAAGGAATATGGCGGTACTGGACTGGGACTTACAATTACTAGAAACCTAGTCCAATTATTAGGCGGCGAAATTTATGTGGATTCAAAATTCGGAGAAGGCAGTGTCTTTACTGTGGAATTGAGGTTTTTAAAGGGCAACAATCGACTGGATATCAGTGAAAAGGCCGAAATTGAGGGGCAAAGTAAGGAAGAAAAATATAAATCATTGAATATTTTAATAGCAGAGGACGATCACATTAATCAAAGAATAATTCAGGCAATGATGGAGAAAAAGGGCTGGAAAATTACAATGGTGTCCAATGGCTACGATGCCCTGGAATATTATAAAAGATATTGTTACGATTTAATTCTCATGGATATATTTATGCCGGGAATAGATGGTTTTACAGTAGCTAAGGAAATCAGAAGAATCGAGTCTAATACAAAAGAATATACCCCTATAATTGCGTTGACTGCAGCTGCCATGAAAGAAGATAGGGAAAAGTGCCAAAGGGCTGGAATGGATGGATATATTACTAAACCTATAAAATCTAAAATGGTTTATGAAGTTATAGAAAGTGTACTGGATAAAAGAGTAAATGACGAAATCTTAAACTTAGATGCATTTTTAGAAAGAGTAAACCACGACAAAAATCTCCTAAGGGAAGTAATTGAGGAAATTCTCTCGAAGGAGTATGAAGAGGAGTTCCTAGGAAATCTAAAAGCTTATATAGATGAGGGAAATATGTCTAATGTAAAGAAAACCATACACAAATTTAAGGGAAGTATCTCAAATCTAGGTGCATACAGGATGGTAAAATTGCTAGACGATTTGAATAAGGCAATAGAGGGGGAAGATGTAGACAAGTTAGTGAAAATATTTAATTGTCTAAGGGATGAATTTGCCAAGTTAAGAGAAAATATAATTAAAATTGTAGAATAATGTCGAATATTGTTAAAAAATATCCTATTTATTTACAAAAATTATATATAATTCAACACCATATTTACTAGCCTCGTATATAATAAAAGTATTGTCGAAATAAAATACAATAAAATACAATGGAGGAATGTAATTTGAAGAGTATAAAAACGAGGTTAATTGTTTACTTTTCTATTTTAGTTTTGCTGTCTTTAACAGTAGTTGGGGCTGTTTCACTTAAATACTCCAGTGACTTTATTACCCAGGAGGCAGAAAATGCTTTAGTTACATTGGTTAGGGAAGCATCTAGGGTAGTCGAGGAGAGAATTGAAAGTGAGAAGAAGACCTTAGAAACCATAGCCCTTAGCGATGATATCCAAAGTATGAATTGGGCGATTCAAAAGCCTACCCTAGAAAGACAGCTTCAAAACTCGGACTTCTTGGACATCGGAGTAATTCAGATGGATGGTGGTGTGGTCTTTACCGATGGGACTACGGCCAATATAGGGGCTAGGACCTACGTTCAAAAAGCCCTTGCCGGTGAGTCCAATATATCTGATGTCACGGTCAGTACCATAAACGGAGAAGTAATTTTAGTATACGCAATACCCATTGAAAGAAATGGCAGGGTAGTAGGTGCTCTGGCAGGTAGGAGAGATGGAAATACTCTTAGTGAAATGATTGCAGATACCAAATACGGTGAAAATGGATATGCATATATGGTAAACGATGAAGGTACAGTAGTGGCCCATATAAATAGAGATTTTGTTTTAGATCAATTCAATCCCATAGTTGAGAAGGAAGAAAACCAAGAATACCAGTCATTGGCTAATTTACTAGAAATTGCTCTGCAGGGTAATCCAGGTGTCAGTAGTTATAGATTTCAAGGGAATGATTTATATGCCGGATATGCACCTATAGAGGGAACCAATTGGAACTTAATCATTACAGCAAATGTAGATGAGGTATTAGGTGCCGTATCTACTATGAAAAGCAGTATTTTTATTATAGTAGCTATTATCTTAATAATGAGCATAGTATTTACATATGCCGTTGGAACCACCATTGCCAAACCCATTATTCAAGCAGTTCAGCATGCTACGCATATAGCTAATTTGGATATAACACAGGATGTGCCAAAGGAATTTATGAAAAAACAAGACGAAATCGGGGAATTGGCAAGGGGTTTGCAAAATTTGACGGATAATTTAAGAGATATATTAAATGAAATAAACAGCTCCTCGGATCAGGTTACTACAACATCAGAAGAACTGACGGCGACTACACAGCAATCTGCTGTGGCATCGGAGGACGTGGCTAAGACAGCTGAGGAAATTGCAAAGGGTGCAGCTGAACAAGCTGAAAACACAGAAATGGGAACGACAAAGGCAATCGCTTTGGGACAGGTAATCGAAAAAGATTTAGAGCATATGAAAGAGTTAAATATTGCTACAGCAAAAGTAACAGAAGTTGTAGAAGAAGGCCTAGTAGAGATTGACAACCTTTACAATATTACAGAGGAAAGCAACAATGCAGCTGAGGAAATCCACGATGTAATATTAAAAACAAATGAAAGCTCTAAAAGGATTGGAGAAGCCAGTAATGTAATTGCATCCATTGCAGAACAAACAAATTTATTGGCCTTAAATGCAGCTATAGAGGCAGCAAGGGCAGGGGAGGCTGGCAGAGGATTTGCCGTCGTAGCAGAAGAAATAAGAAAATTGGCAGAAGAATCCACTAGATCAACTCAGTCAATAGACGAAATTGTAAGCGAACTGCAAAACAATTCACAGGATGCCGTAAAAACCATGGATCGAGTGGCAGCCATATCAGATGAACAGACTAAGAGCGTAGCAAATAATAAGGATAAATATATATTGATAGCAGATGCCATGAAAGAAGCAGAGGCAGCCGTAAAAGTACTAGATAGCTCTAGTGAAAATATGGAGAAGTCAAAAGACGAGATACTAGACACCTTCCAAAATCTTTCATCTATAGCGGAGGAAAATTCAGCTTCGACTCAGCAGGTGACAGCCTCAATGGAGGAACAAACTGCTGCTATACAAGAAATAGCTAGTGCTAGTGAAAGTTTGGCTACATTGGCACAGGATTTACAAGGAATAATTGAAAGATTTAAGGTTTAAAAGAGCCCTGTGATAGGTATACACTTATCACAGGGTCTTTTCTTTGCAAATAGCTTGAATATATATCGATTTTAATGTAAAATATTTAGGGTCTCTAAAAATGAATATAGTTGGGAGATAGAAATATGGACAAAAATATTAACTTAACAGAGGGGAACATTTCAGCTGCCCTTACGAAATTAGCCTTGCCCATTATGGGCACATCTTTTATACAGATGATGTACAATTTAACAGATATGATGTGGCTAGGTAGACTAAATACCAAGGCCATGGCTGCAGCTGGAACTGCAGGATTTTTTATGTGGTTTGGCATGTCTTTGGTGCTTATCTCTCAGATAGGTGTTAGCGTTGGAGTAGCACAGGCTTTTGGCAGAGAAGATATGGAAGGAGTAAGAAAAAACATATCAAATGGAATAAAACTAGATATGTTTATTGGAATCGTTTATTCTCTAGTACTAATAATTTTCAGACGTGAAATAATTGGATTTTTTAATTTAGGAGATGTGGAAACTGTAGATATGGCGGTTAATTACTTGGTTATAGTTGCTGCAGGATTTATATTTCACTTTATTAACCCTATTTATTCTGCAATATTTAATGCTTCTGGAAATAGTGTTACGCCTTTCATCATATCTTCCATGGGACTTGTGACAAATATGGTATTAGATCCTGCCTTAATATTTGGAATAGGAGTAATTCCTGCCATGGGCATAAAAGGTGCAGCCTTAGCCACGGTCATAGCCCAAGTAATTGTTACAATAATATACTTTATTGTATCCAGAAAAAATAAGACATTGTTTTCTAATTTGAGTTTTTTTACATTGCCGGATATGGCATATATATCAAAAATATTTAAATTGGGTTTTCCTGCTTTTCTGCAATCAGGTGCCCATGCAGCAATTTCCATGATTTTGACTAGAATATTAGCACAATGGGGACCAACTCCCGTGGCTGTCACCTCTCTTGGAGCGCAAATAGAGTCTTTATCATGGATGACAGCAGAAGGGTTTTCCACTGCTATATCAGCCTTTGTAGGCCAAAATTTTGGTGCAAGAAATTACGATAGAGTTAAAAAAGGATATTATAGTGGTCTTAGAATTGTAGGATTCATAGGTATAATTGCCACATTGTTGCTGGTATTTGCCGGTGAGCCAATATTTAGGCTCTTTACGCCAGAGGATGCTTTGGCAATAGCACAGGGAAAAGTATATCTTAGAATTCTTGGGTTCTGTCAATTTTTTATAACCATTGAAATTGCATCTGGGGGAGGATTTAACGGAATAGGGAGGACCCATGTCCCAGCAATAATCGGAATAATTTTCAATTTTCTCAGGATACCTGGGGCTTATATTTTAGCAGCCACAGTACTGGGAATGACAGGCGTATGGTGGAGCATGAGCATAAGTTCAATACTCAAGGGACTAGTGTTGACACCTTTATTTATGTATACCTTAAAAAAAGGTTTTACTGACTATTAGAATTTAAATTGCGGGGATTTGTACTGTTTACTTTTCTGGCTGCAACCACATTTATGTTTGTATTCAATATATTTTCAATTATTATTTGTCCCATTTTAACTGGTGCCGTAACTTCGGTGGTCCTGATGATTTCCATACATTTATCTACCAGGTATTGGGGGATAATATCGCTGGTTTTAACCGGGAGTCGGCTCATGGGGCCATTTTTGAGTATTACCCTTGAGGTAAGTACCCTAGATGGTTCTTTCATTTCCTTAATGGCAAAGTCTTTACCTCTCCCGCATTTATTACCTCGAATTAAATAATCAGAATCTCCATCCTTTTCGATTTTTAGGATACAGCCTACAGGACATACTAGACATCTTTTTTCCAAATACATTTTTCAAACCTCCTAGAATTTCCTTTAATATTATAACATATAGGTCAAGGGCACGTGTTCACAAATAATAATAAATATGTTATTCTATCACTATGTAGAAAATTATAGGAGAGGTGAATATGAAAGGCAGGAAATTTAGTATTTTGATATTTATCTTTGGAATACTATTTGTATTGTTGACATCTAGTTGCAGCAAAAGCAGTGAAAAAAACAAGGATTTAGGAGGTAAGGATATGGTATTAGAACAATTAAGTATGCCAAAAGAAGGAGAGGAAATAGCAGTAATCAATACAAATTATGGTGATATTAAGGTAAGGCTTTTTCCAGAGGCGGCCCCAAAGGCAGTGGAGAATTTTAAAACCCATGCCCAAAATGGGTATTATGATGGAGTTATATTTCACAGAGTTATAAATGATTTTATGATACAAGGTGGAGATCCAAGCGGTACGGGGATGGGTGGCGAAAGCATATGGGGTGAGTCTTTTGAGGATGAATTCCATGTTTACTACCACAATCTTAAAGGCTCCCTTTCCATGGCAAATGCAGGACCAAATACAAATGGCAGCCAATTTTTCATTGTGCAATCGTCTAATATTGATGAAAACACTTTATCACAAATGAGAAATGCAGGCGAAGAAGGTGGATTCCCCGAAAGTGTGACAGAGGCATATTCTCTACTAGGAGGAACCCCTTGGTTGGATTTTAGACATACTGTATTCGGCCAAGTTTTTGAAGGTCTTGAAATTGTCGACGAAATCGCCAATGTTAAAACGGGGCCTGGGGATAAACCCGTAGACCCAGTTATCATGGAGAAAATAGAAATTTTGGAATTTAAATAATCTCTAAGGGGGTACAACATTGCATCAGTATAAAGGAAAATTAATTATACACACTGGTTCCATGTTTTCAGGAAAGACATCGAGTCTCGAAAAAGACGTAAAAAGATTTGACATAGCAGGATATAAAACAGCTGCATTTAAACCTGCCGTAGACGATAGGCATCCAAATCCCGAGATTGTAACCCACGACAATACATCCTTACATGCAGTTTTAGTCAACCACATTTCAGAAATTGTAGAATACTGCAATACCTACAATCCTGAAGTAGTAGCCATAGACGAGGCTCAGTTCCTAGGTGGGGATGTGAACCATATCGTAAGCAGCATAAACAAGTTTTTAGAAAATAATATAACAGTTATTTTGGCTGGATTAGATATGGACTTTTCTGGTAAACCCTTTGAAATAATTAAAGAATTAATGCCCTTTGCCGACTATTTACACAAACACCACGCTGTTTGTGTAAAATGCGGCACAGATGCTTGGGTAAGCCATAGAAAAACAAAGGAAAAAGAAAGAATTGTAATTGGGGCCACAAGGGAATATGAACCTTTGTGCAGGAAATGTTTTTTAGAAGAGAAAGATAGTTAAGGTGATGAATATGAAAGATTTTATGAAAGATTACGTACCATTTAAACCCTCTAAGGAACCTATTTACCAAAATAGGGATGGGGACATGCTCTATCTCTTCAATGGGGACAGGCTCATGGTAAGGGAGGCTGAAACTGGGTATGAAATTCCTAAAAGAGACGAAATAAAAAAGCTTGGGCTTGAGATACACTATGACCAATGTTTAGGTGCTTTTGGAGAAGTAGATTGTTTTGGGGGGATAATAGAAGATGAACCTCTTGGCTATTCATTTGTGGACCTTAGGACATATTCCTTTGGTGCAAGTTATGATGAATTTTTAATATCTTCAAAGGCATTTTTGTTATCGGAATTTGTCAGGACAAATCAAAGATGCGGAATTTGTGGTTTTCCTATGACAATGAAAGAAGAAGACAACGACAGAGCCATGATATGTACAAATTGTGGTCATATGGTATGGCCCAAGACCTCGCCTGCTATTATAGTGGCAGTGACGAAAAAAGATAAGCTTCTGTTGGCACATAACAAGATGTTTGCCAATGGCATGTATTCAGTGGTGGCAGGATTTGTGGAGATGGGTGAGACGTTGGAAGACTGTATACGAAGGGAAGTCCTGGAAGAAACAGGAATAAAGGTACATAATATTAAATACTTTGGCTCCCAGCCCTGGGCCTTCCCCAACTCCTATATGATGGGGTTTACGGCGGAATACCTTGAAGGGGAAATAAAAGTAGATAACGAGGAAATAGTAGATGCCAATTGGTATTCAAAAGACGAAATACCAGGCCTTTATAGAGAATCCGTTAGCATAAGCACCAGGTTAATAGAATGGTTCTTAGAAGCTTAATTCTTCCCTGTGTATTCCCACGCTTAAGACAATGCCCAAGCAAATCAAGTTAGTCAACTGAAATGTACCGCCATAGCTCATAAAGGGCAGCGGTATTCCTGTTATAGGCATGAGCCCTATGGTCATGCCTATATTTTCCCATATATGAAATAAAAACATGGCTGCAAAGCCCACAACCATAAGTGAGCCAAATAAGTCATTGGATTTTCTTGCTATTCGAATAAACCTACTAAGCATAACAAAATATAAAAATATAAGACCTAGGCCACCAAGGAGTCCTAATTCTTCGCCTACCACTGCAAATATGAAATCTGTTTGCTTCTCAGGTATGTAATTAAATTGGGTTTGGACACCTTCAAATAAGCCTCTACCAAAAACTTTTCCAGAACCTATGGCTATTTTGCCTTGATATGCCTGGAGACCTGTATTTGAAGTATCTCTTTCCGGGTCCAAAAAATTATATATCCTATCCTTTTGATACTTATCTAGCCTAAACCAAAGTAATGGAAGGCTAAGGAGACCAATTCCCAAGGCATATCCTATGTATCTCCATTTTATCCCTGCGATAAAGAGCATAGCAGCTATGAAAAATACAAATACCATGGCTGTACCTGCATCGGGCTGTAAAAGAATTAAAACAACAGGTAAAAAAGCAAAAAATAATATTTTTAGTATGGAAATAGGGTCGTTAATATCTTCTTTATAGTTATCTATGAATTTTGCTAGGGAAATAATTAGACCGATTTTTACAAATTCAGCCGGTTGAAATGTGACGGGACCAATACGGAGCCAAGATCTGGATCCCCATTGTTCTTCACCAAAACCAAAGATGAGAACGGCTATTAATAAAAGGTTTAATACCATGTAAATAGGGATATAGAGCTTACCTAAAAACTCATAATCAAGCAATATTAGTACCAAAACCACAAAAAAGCCTAGACCCGTGGCAATAGCCTGAGTCTTTACAAAATTCATACTATCTTTGCTCAAAGTGGCACTTCTTATCATTACCAGACCGTAAGCTATTAAAAGTATCACTGTTATTAATAAGACAAAGTCAAATTTTTTGTAGGATTTTTTCTTTAAATTAAACATGGAAATTTTCCTCCTTTAACTCTAAAGAATATTATAGCATATTTTTAACCTTTCAAATAGTTAAAAATAGATGACAATGTGGTATGATAGAAGTCGATAATACATTAATGGAAGGGAAAACTATGAACGATTTAAATAAATATATAGTATATAAGTCCAAGGATGTCGGCATAGATATCTGCAGATTTACAGATTGCCTGCCCCTTAAAACTGTGGAGGGTCAGTTATATGCACGGAAAGAAGGCAATAGAATGACAGAATTTGAGGAAAATGACATAAATAAGAGGATTGATCCAAAACTCGCATTTCCTTCCTGTAAATCAATTATAGTTCTTGGCATATCCTACAACGTAGATTATAAGGATAAACCCAATTATAAGTACAGAGGCAAACTTTCCATGTCCTCTTGGGGCATGGATTATCATAGGGTGCTTAGGGAAAAAATTGAAAACTTAATTGGTGAAATAGAAAAGAGAGCAGAATTCCAATACAAATATTTTGTGGACACAGGGCCTTTAGTTGATAGGGAATTAGCTGTCAAAGCGGGAGTAGGGTACTATGGGAAAAATTGTTCCGTCATAAATGAGGAATACGGATCCTTTATATTTTTAGGTCATATCCTGACAGATTTAGAATTGGAATTTAATAGCCCAGTGGAAAGCCAATGCGGCGATTGCAATCTTTGTCTAAGGGCCTGTCCAACTGGAGCTCTAGAAGAGTCAGGTCAACTTAATCCAAAAAAGTGCATATCCTATTTAACTCAGACGAAAAACGAAATACCAACGGATTTGAAAAAGAAAATGGGTATCAAGATATACGGCTGCGACACATGTCAACTGGTCTGCCCCAAGAACAAAGGCGTAAAGAAGTCAGACCATGAGGAATTTATACCAATGATAACAAAAGGATATATGGATTTAGAGGAGCTGAAAGTCATATCAAACAGCCAATTTAAAAGAAAATACGGTCATATGGCAGGTAGTTGGAGGGGAAAGAATATTTTAAAAAGAAATGCAAAGATTATTATGGATAATGTTTTTTTAACAGAGTCTTCCAAGAAATAAAAAAATTATGTTATAATATGACTATGGCTTTAAAATAAATTAATGTAATAGGGAGGTTTTATTATGTCTAATGTACATGAATTGGGATTTTTGAAGGAAAAAATTGAGGAGTTAAAGAAAGATGGCGTGTATAGGAAGCTGCCTGTACTTGAAACTCCCAATAAAGCCGAAGTAATATTAAATGGGAAAGAGGTCATCAACCTTTCTTCCAACAACTATCTTGGCTTTGCCAATCATCCGAGATTAAAAAAGGCTGCCATTGAAGCAGTAGAAAATTTTGGTGCAGGTGCTGGTGCAGTCAGGACTATAATTGGCAATATGTCTCTCCACGAAGAATTAGAAGACGTATTGGCAAAATTTAAAAGGGAAGAGGCTTCCTTCGTTTACCAATCTGGATTTAATTGCAATGCAGGTACAATACAGGCCGTTACAGAGGCGGGGGATATTATTATATCCGATGAATTGAACCATGCTTCCATAATAGATGGCACTCGCTTATCCAAAGCTGCAAGGGGTATATACAAACATTCAGACATGGATAGTCTAGAGTCTGTACTTAAGGATGCTCGTAAAAACTATAGAAATATATTGATAATTACCGATGGCGTATTCAGCATGGATGGGGACATAGCAAAACTTCCTGAAATAGTAGAATTAGCAGAAAAATACGAAGCCATGACCTATGTAGACGATGCACACGGTTCAGGTGTACTGGGAGAGAGCGGCAGAGGTACAGTAGACCATTTTGGCCTTCACGGCAGGGTTGACTTTACTATTGGCACCCTATCGAAGGCTATAGGGGTCATTGGCGGATATGTTGCAGGTTCAAATACAATGTACGATTGGTTAAGCCATAGAGCTAGACCTGTACTGTTTAGTACATCCTTGCCACCTGCAGCCATAGGTGCCATAATCGAAGCAGTAAATATGCTTATGGAATCTACGGAATATACAGATAAACTTTGGGACAATGCTAAGTATTGGAAATCTAAAATAGGCAGCTTGGGATTTGACACAGGGCACAGCGAGACACCTATCACTCCAGTAATCATTGGAGACGAGGCAAAAACCATGGAATTCAGCCGAAAATTACTAGACAATGGAGTATTTGTTTCTGGCATAGTATTTCCAACTGTACCAAAGGGAACGGGCAGAGTGAGATGTATGGTAACGGCAGCTCATACTAAGGAACAATTAGATATGGCGGCTAAGGCCTTTGAAAAGGTTGGTAAGGAGATGAATATACTTAAATAAAATAAAAAGGCGTCTATGACGCTTTTTTATGTAATGAAACACATCGAGGTGAAAAATTTGATAGTAGGCAGCTGCCAGATGGAAGTATTTATTTTTGAATCCAACTCCCTTAAAGAAAAGAGAAAAGTAATCAAGAGCATAATTGGCAGGGTACAAGCTAGGTTTAACGTGTCCATTGGAGAGATAGATTTCCACGACAACTGGAAAAGGGCAGTTATTGGCTTTGCTTGTGTAAGTAACAACTCGAAGCATGCCAACGAAGTACTGGACAATGTCATAAATTTTATAAACGAAGACAGCAGAATAGAAATGATAAACGAAAAAATTGAAATAATGTAGGTGGAATATGAAAAGATTATCCAAGAAGGAAACTAAAACTGTATTAGAAAAACTTGAGAAGGAATTTCCAGATGCTAGGGCAGAATTGGATTTCACCAATCCCTTTGAGCTTTTAATAGCCACAATATTGTCAGCTCAATGTACAGATGTTAGGGTCAATATCATAACGAAGGTATTGTTTGAAAAGTTTAAAACACCAGAGGATTATATAAAACTGTCGGCTGAAGAACTGGGAAGCATTATAAAATCCTGTGGACTATATAAGACTAAAAGTCAAAATATCCTTGCTACTTGTAATATATTAATAGATAGATATGACGGTAAAATTCCCGATACCATGGAGGATTTGATTACATTGCCTGGAGTAGGTCGAAAGACTGCCAATGTGGTTTTGAGCAATGCCTTTAATGTACCTGCTATAGCTGTAGATACCCATGTATTTCGAGTATCCAATAGAATTGGCATAGCAAACAGCAATAATGTTCTGGACACTGAAAGGGATTTGATGGATAATATTGAAAGGGAGGTATGGTCAAAGGCTCATCATCTGCTAATTTTTCATGGCAGAAGAATATGTAAGGCTAGAAACCCGTTGTGCCACATATGCCCAGTGTCAGAGCATTGTATATACTATAAAACAGAAGTAAATAAAAAAGAGGGGATAAAATGAGAGATAACTTAATATTCTCCTTAGATATCGGCACCAGAACCATAATTGGTATAGTAGGGGAATACATTGAAGATGAGAAGTTCAGAGTCTTGGCTTATTCCATCAAAGAGCATAATAAAAGAAATATGTACGATGGACAAATCCACGACATTGAAGGTGTAACAAAAATAGTGAAGGAAATAATCAACGAGCTGGAAGGTAAAACTGGAGAGGAGCTAAAGGTCGTATCTATTGCCGCAGCAGGACGTGCACTAAAGACCTTTAGAATACGGACTGAAAAGTCGATTGACAGCAATAGGGAAGTCACTAGACATGATGTAGAGGCACTGGAATTGGAAGCAGTACAAAAAGCCCAAGAAGAAATTAACAAACTTGAAAATGGTAACTTAAGGTATTATAGCATAGGATATTCAATTGTAGATTATTACTTAGACAACAGCAGGATGGAAAGGTTAGAAGGCCATAGAGGCGATGAAATAGCTGTAGATTTATTGGCAACATTTCTACCTCAGATAGTCATTGAAAGCCTATATACAGTAATGGCTAAATCAGGGTTAGAAGTTGGAAGTATTACCCTAGAGCCCATTGCTGCAATTAATATAGCCATAAAAAAAGAACTAAGGCTACTAAATCTAGCATTAGTAGATTTAGGTGCAGGTACATCGGATATTGCCATTACAAAAGATGGTCAGATTGTTTCCTATGCCATGACATCAACGGCTGGAGATGAGATAACCGAGAGGCTAGCTAGGGAATATCTGTTGGATTTCAATAGCAGCGAAGGATTAAAAATAGAGCTTAGCAAAAAAGACGAACATCAATTTATGGATGTTGTTGGAATAACTCATTCCCTATCCACAAAAGAAATAGTAGGTTCAATCATAGATGTAATAGAGAAAATTGCCACAGATATAAGAGATAAGATTCTTGAGTTTAATGGCAAGCCCCCCAATGCTATTTTTTTAATAGGTGGAAGCAGTCAAATGCCAATGTTAAAGGAAATGATTGCTGATAAACTGGAACTTCCAAGGGATAGGGTTGCCATTAGAGATTTGTCCATTTTAGATATTGTAATCGGCTTAGAGGGAGTAAATGGGCCAGATATGATAACTCCAGTGGGAATTGCCTTAGAGGCCACTGAGGAAAAATACAGAAACTTTATCAAAGTAAGATTTAATGGCGAGGAGATTCGCGTATTCAACACTGACGACATTAAAATATCGGATGTTTTAGTTTTAACTGGTTACGACCCAAAGGATCTTCTACCTGGTAGGACAGATGATTTTGTCTACTATTTAAATGGAAAAAGACGTGTGATAAAGGGAAAAATGGGAACATATCCTCAAATTTTAGTCAATGGATTAGCGTCCAGTTTAAAGACTAGATTAGAAGATAAAGCAGATATAGAAATAATACCTAGTGAAATTCCAGCTGCAATCTTTCCCAGCGTATACGATATAATAGATATGGAAAAACAGGTGATTTTTCAAGGGGAAAATGTGGGGTTGATTAAATCAATTAAAGTAAATGGGCGAATAATTAGAGAAGACAGTATTTTAGAACAGGAATCTTCTATAGAAACTGATGAGATTAGGACCTTACAAGAATTGATTATGGAATACGAGGGAAATGCCAACACTGGAGATTACTTGGTAAATGGGGAAAGACAAATATCTAACTATGAATTGATGAAAGGGGATATAATAGATAAGGCTGAGATAATACAAAAAAATGAGAAAAAAGATAGTGAAAAATCCATAAAATTAATCATAAATGGGGAAGAGACTGAAATATATTATACAAAAAAGAAATTTGTTTTTGTAGATATATTTGACCATATAGACTTTGATTTGACCACATTAAAGGGCAAACTAGTACTGGAAGTCAACGATAGGGAAGCAGAATACATGGAGGAACTAAAGGAAGGAGACAATATCAAGATTTATTGGGAATGACGTAAAGAACTAGGGCTTGGAGGTTGCAATGGAGAAGAAAATGTTCTTAGGCATATGGGTTTTCATAGCTATAATTGCAATGGGATTAGGCATGGGATTTTATGTTTATAAAAATGTACTGAATGTAGATACAATTTACAAAGGTGTACAAATAGACAATTGGGACGTAAGTAACAAGACAATGGAACAAGCCCTAGAATATATAAGAAATATTAAGGAAGCTAACATCCTTGAAGAACAAATGAACCTTATCTATGACGATTGGACCTACAACTTGGAGTTAAAGGATTTGGATTTTACCTACGATTATGATGGTGCAGTAAGGGAAGCCATGAAACTTGGCAGAGAAGGCAATTTCATACAAAGACTTAAGTCCATAAGAAAGATTAAAAATGGTATCAATATTACTTTAAAATCTTATTATGATGATGGAAAGGTAAATGAAATAGTTGCCTTTATTGCCGAGGAAATAAATCGAAATCCTTTAGATGCCAAAATAAAGATTTCAGAGGGGAACATAGTTTTAATTGATGAAACCTTAGGGGAAAGGGTCAATGAACAGGAGCTAGCCTTGAGGATATCTGAAAATATTTATTTGTTAGAGGATATTAATGTGCCGGTGGAATATGTGGAGCCTAGGATTACAAAGGCCTTTTTATCGAGGATAAATGGGGTAATCGGTGAGTATTCCACGTCTTTTAAGGGTAGTAATAATAGTAGAATAGAGAATATTAGAATATCTGCAGAGGCTATTAGCGACAACTTAGTTTTACCGGGAGAAGAATTTTCCTATAACAATACTACTGGACCGAGATCCATCGAATCGGGATATAAAGAGGCCAATGTGATTATTGGTGGAGAATTGACACCAGGCCTTGGCGGAGGTGTATGCCAAACTTCTACTACTATGTACAACGCATTGCTGCTTTCGGATTTAACCATATTGGAAAGGCATCCCCATTCAATTCCCGCAACTTATGTGCCATATGGTCAGGACGCAGCCGTGTCCTACGGATATTTGGATTTAAAATTTATAAACAATTTCGATTTTCCTATTTTTATTTATTCTGAGGTATTGGAAAACAAAGTGTATATTTACGTATATGGAGATGTAAATGGTAAGAATTATGGAATTAAGATTACACCCCACATAGTGGAGGTTATAAAACCTGAAACAGAAGTTTTATTTGACGAATCCCTGCTGCCCAATGAAAGAATAGACATTCAAAGTGGAAGAACGGGATATAAAGTATTTACCTATAAATCTGTAATAAGGGACGGCAAAGAAGTATCTAAGGAATTAATAACTAAGGACCATTATAGAAAAAGGAATTACATATATAAAGTTGGACTGGAATAATTTTACCTATGAGGAGGAAAAAATGAGCGAGAAGGACGAGTTATTTGACAAAAAAGTGGAGTGTCCAGTGTGTAAACACGAATTTACTACCAAGAAGATAAGGTCATCTAGACTGAGGATAGAGAAAAGAGATGAAGATTTTTTAAATCATTATACTACTGAAAACCCAATAAAATACAATATATTTGTATGTCCAAATTGTGGGTATTCTTCATGGGAAAGTAAATTTGAACAGATAAAAGGGGATCAAATAGGGATTGTAATAGATAATATTTCTTCCAGATGGAATCCTAGAGACTTTGGTGGCATAAGGAGCAATATGGAGGCCATAGAAACATATAAACTTGCCCTAGTAATTGGGATGCAGTTGGAATGCACAAAACTTGAATTGGGGAATACATGTCTAAATATTGGTTGGTTATATAGATTGGATAAAAAGAGAGAAGAAGAAAAAAGATTTTTAATCTTGGCTAGGGACAAGTTTATCGAAGCATATAATACGGAATCCCTAAGCGGCACAAATATGGATGAAAGTAAATTATCTTATTTAATAGGAGAATTGTCGCGGAGAATAGGCGAAAGAGAAACTGCTCTATCCTGGTTTAATACTTGTCTAAACCTTACGTCTACTAGGTTAAATCCTGCCCTTGATAGTATGGCTAGGGAGCAATGGAGAAAAACAAAGGATGAAGAATAAAAAGTAAAACATCATTGAAATTCTGTCATTAATCTGATAAAATATAATTACAAATTAATAGCTTTATAGGTGCTGCATTACTAAGTGCAGCTTAATAGGGAAAGTGGTGAAATACCACTACAGCCCCCGCTACTGTAAATGGGTACGAAACCAACTATTTGCCACTGGGAAACTGGGAAGGCGTTGGGATTAGGATGAACCATAAGTCAGGATACCTGCCTATATTTAAGCCTCGGAGGGAGGGATGAGAGAGAATAAAACTTATCCTTTATAGGCATAAGTTTTTTTTACGGAAAAAACCATTGCATTACATGCAGAATATGAAAATTATAGGAGGGCGATTATGAAAAAGTTAAAAGGATTAGCACTTTTTTTATCACTGCTAATTTTGGTTGTCACAATATCGGGATGTACCCAAAACAAGGGAATAGAAAATGAATTAAAAGTTGAAGATAGCAGTTTAGAAGATAGTGTGGAGATAAGAGATGAAGGAGATTTTCCCGTAGTAGTGGAAGATACCTTTGGAAATGTGGAAACAATTGAACAGGAACCTATGAAGATTATATCCTTAGCTCCAAGCAATACAGAAGTTTTATTTGAATTGGGATTAGGGGATAGGGTCATGGGTGTCACCTCCTATTGCGATTATCCAGAGGAAGCCAAGACTAAGGAAGTAATAGGAGACTTCAGTGGAAACAACTTAGAGAGAATAATAGAATTAAATCCTGATTTGGTCCTGGTATATGGTTCAGGAGACGAAGATGAAAATAGAATAATGAGGGATGCAGGCATAAAAGTGCTAGGATTTATGTCTGAATCTTTAAGTGAAATAGTAGACGATATTAAAACCATAGGAAAAGCCACTGGCAAGGAAAAGGAAGCAGAAGAATTAGTAAGTAGAATTGTAGCAAAAAAAGATAGCATAGTTGAGTTGGTAAAGGGAGAAAATGAAGTCAGGGTCTTTTATGAAATATGGCATGATCCCCTAATGGGTGCAGGAAAAGGTTCTTTTATGGATGAATTAATAACATTGGCTGGAGGCACTAATATTGCAGACGATGCAGATGGAGCATACCCACAATACGATTTAGAGCAATTAATTGAAAGGGATCCAGAAATATATTTATCAGCTCATGATATGGAAGACAAAACAGTGGAATCCATAAAAGAAAGGCCTGGATACTCTGTCATGACAGCAATAATAAATAATAGGGTTCACCTGTTTTATAATGATGAGGCAGACATAGTTTCCAGACCTGGACCACGAATTTCCGAAGCATTGGAAATAGTTGCCAAGGCAATTCACCCACAATTATTTGAGTAGAGTTGGGATTAAATTGAAAATTAATAAAAAAAGATATGGCATGGTGCTCTTAGGATTATCTGCAATTCTAATTCTGTCAATCGGATTTTTTTCTGTATTAGGTACGGCTGACATTAGATCTATTGACGTATTTAGAATAGTACTATCGAAGATACCCATAATAAAAAGACATATTAGCATAGAAGATTTACCTGCCTCCCATGAAGCTATTATTTGGACCATTAGGCTTCCTAGAGTTTTGTTAGGAGTGTTAGTCGGTGCCAGCCTTTCCATGGCTGGTGCCGCATTCCAAGGCTTATTCAAAAACCCCATGGCGGATCCTTACGTAATAGGTATCTCATCGGGGGCCGCCTTTGGTGCTACAATTGCAATAGTTTTAGGGATTAATATATCATTTTTAAATATTTCCACCATATCTATATTTGCATTCATAGGAGCATTGGGAGCAGTTTTCATAGTTATAAATATAGCAAGAGTTAGCCACAAGATACCAACGACTACTTTGCTTTTGGCAGGTATAGCCACCAGTCAGTTTTTAACGGCAATTATGTCCTTGTTTATGGTAATGAACAGTAAAGACCTTGCCAAAATCGTGTACTGGACCATGGGCACTTTAGCTGGAAAGGGATGGAAACCCCTAGTTAGCATATCCATACCTTCAATTACATCTATGATAATTATGAATTTTTTTGTAAAAGATTTAAATATTATGTTAACTGGTGAAGAATCTGCCCAAAGTATGGGGGTAGATGTGGAAAAGGTGAAGATTTATGTATTGGTTTTAGGTACATTCATGGTTTCTATGTCCGTTTCCATATCGGGTATAATCGGGTTTGTAGGGCTCATAATACCTCATATGGTTAGAATTGTTTTAGGTGCAGACCACAAAATACTTTTACCTGCTTCTGCCTTGGTAGGAGGTATATTTATGATATTCGCAGACCTGGTAGCAAGGACAGTAATATCCCCTATGGAATTGCCTGTAGGCATAATCACAGCCTTGTTTGGAGGCCCTTTTTTCCTATATTTGCTAAGGGCCAGTAAGAGATAAGGAGGGTAATAATGGCCACAATTGAGGTGAAAGATTTATATTTTGGCTATAAAGATGAAAAGGTAATAGACGGAGTATCCTTTGAAATCGAAAAGGGGAATTTGGTGAGCCTAATAGGACCAAATGGTTCGGGAAAATCTACCATGATTAAATTATTAAATAATTTATATACCCCTTGGGAAGGAAAGATTTTTGTAGAGGGAAAAGAAATAAATAGTTTTAGAAAGAAAGAATTGGCCAGAAAAATAGCTTTAGTTCCGCAAAATTCATCTATAAACTATGATTTTACAGTAGAGGAAATCGTACGTATGGGAAGATATCCCCATAAGAAAAGATTTCAAAGAGAAGATGAAGAAGACCATGAAATAGTAGAAAAAGCCATGAAGGATACAAACACATACGAGTTACGAGATAAGGCTGTTACGGAAATATCTGGTGGTGAGTTGCAAAGGGTGATAATAGCTAAAGCATTGGCACAAAAGCCATCAATAATATTATTAGATGAGCCTACATCCCATTTGGATTTAAACCATCAGATAGAAATACTGAATTTATTGAGGAAACTCAATAAGGAGAAAAATACTACAATAATTGTCGCTATTCACGATATAAATTTAGCTACAATGTATTCGGATGAAATATTTATGTTAAGCGGCGGAAAAATAGTAGATAGAGGCAGCCCGGAAAAGGTCATCACAAAAAGAAACATTGAATTTGTTTATAATCTTCCAGTGGCTGTCCATAGGAATAAATACACTAACAGCCTTTCCATTACCCCTCTTAACGTATAAGCATATTAAAAGCAAAAAAAATATTTTTGCTTTTTCTTTTTATCAATTATATGTTATATTATGTAATTGAAGAGGTGAAATAAATGAAATATAAAATAATAGCCATCGACATGGATGGGACCCTTTTAAACAGTAAAAATATGGTTACGGAGAGGACAAAAAGGGCTATAGAGAAAGCCAAGTCCAAAGGAGTGCACGTTGTTCTATCCACAGGGAGAATGTTAAAGTCGGCACAGTCCTATGCAATTTCATTGAATTTAAACAACCATATAATCGCTTGTAATGGGGCAATTTTAGTGGATGAAAATTCAAATCCCATATTTAAAAAGTCCATAGATAAGGATTTAGTAAAAGAGGTGGTAAACATAGCAAGAGAGCGGGATATCTACTATCATTTTTATGATGAAACTAAGTTTTATTCTCATGTCATGGTGGATGAAGTCTTTAAATTCTACAATGAAGGCAATGGTAAGACTACTATAGATATGCATATATTCGACAGCATTGGAGAATTAGTAGATAATGGAGATTTAAATGTTTATAAATTCTTATTTATCGACGAAGATAGAGCCAAACTAAATAAGCTAAGGGAAGAATTAAATGGCTTTAATGGATTGGGAACATCCAGTTCGTGGCCAAATAATATTGAGGCCATGGTCTCAAATGTGTCCAAGGGCCATGCCCTAAAAGAGCTGAGCCAAATACTAAACATAAAGTCCCAAGAAATTATGGCTATTGGCGACAGCGAAAACGACATATCCATGTTCGAATTCGCAGGGCTTAAGGTTTCCATGGGCAATGGGGAGGATATACTAAAAGATATATCGGATTATATAACAGATACCAATAATGACGATGGAGTAGCAAAGGCCATTGAAAGATTTGTACTAGAATAGGAGATGACATAAATGCCATTAAATATTGTTCTTGTGGAGCCAGAAATACCTTCGAATACGGGAAATATTGCCAGGACATGTGCGTTGACAGGTGCCATACTTCACTTAGTCAGACCTTTGGGGTTTTCCGTAGATGACAAGCATCTAAAAAGGGCAGGGCTTGATTATTGGGACCTAGTGGAGATTCACTATTACGATAACTTTTTTCATGTATTAAACAAATATCCGCATAATGAATTTTATTACGCAACTACAAAATCAAAACAGAGATATACAGACATTAAATATAAAAACGGCGATTTTATTGTCTTCGGCAAGGAAACTAAGGGGCTGCCAAATGAAATACTAAAGGAGAACCTACATAGGGGAGTAAGGATACCCATGAAAGAAAACATTGCCAGGTCCTTAAATTTAGCTAATTCAGTCAATATTATATTATTTGAAGCCCTTAGACAATTAGATTTTCCAGATATTAAATGATAGTCAAAACAAACAGCAACAGTAACAATCAAAGGCAATAGGAGGTTAACTATGAATATAGCACTACCAGTGCTTGGAGGACTTGGATTATTCTTATACGGGATGAATTTAATGGGAACAGGACTGCAAAAAGTAGCAGGCGACAGGTTAAAGAGAATAATAGGAGTACTTACAAACAACAGACTAATGGGAGTTATAATAGGCGGTTTAGTAACTATGGTAATACAAAGCAGCTCTGCAACTACTGTTATGGTAGTAGGTTTTGTAAATGCAGGGCTAATGTCTCTATATCAAGCTGTAGGAGTCATAATGGGTGCCAATATAGGTACTACAGTAACGGCTCAATTAATCGCCTTTAAATTGACCGATTACGCTCCTTTGGCAGTAACCATTGGAGTGGGCATTTGGATAGCAACTTCAAAAAAGAGGGCGAAAAACTTAGCTGAGGTACTAATCGGATTTGGAATATTATTTATAGGTATGGATATGATGGGAACTGGACTAAGCCCATTATCGGATATGCCCTTATTTGCAAAAATTGTTCTTAGCCTTAGAAATCCATTTTTAGGTATGCTAGTAGGCGTAGGGCTCACCACCATAGTACAAAGTAGTAGTGCCTCCATTGGGCTATTGCAGGCCTTTGCTGGGCAGGGGCTAATAGATATGAATATTGCTTTTCCGATATTATTTGGAGAGAACATAGGAACCACCACAACTGCTTTGATTTCCTCCGTTGGAGCAAATAAGACGGCTAAGAAAGCAGCTATAATACACTTTTTATTTAATCTAATAGGCACATTGATATTTATGTTTATATTAAGGAGCATTATTGAGACTTTAGTGGTGAAATTATCACCGGGAGATGTTCAAAGACAAATAGCCAATGCCCACTCCTTGTTTAATATAACAAACGTAATTATTCAATTGCCCTTTGCAAATTTACTGGTTAAAGTTGCAAATGCAATCGTACCTGGAGACGATGATATAGAAAAACAGGCATCGAAATTTTTGGATACTAGGATTATTGAGACACCTACAATTGCCCTAGGACTTGTAAAGATGGAGATTATAAGAATGGGTGAAATAGTTGAAGAAAACATAGAAAAGTCTAAAGATGCCCTTATTGAAGGAAAATACAAAGACATAGAATACGTTTTGGAGCAGGAGCAGGTAATAAACAAATTGGAAAGAGAGATTACAGACTATTTAGTAAAACTATCCAATGCCCCTTTATCCGATGATGAACATGGGAATGTGAACATATACTTTAACATCATAAACGACATCGAAAGAGTAGGGGATCATGCAGAAAACATAGTAGAACTGGCAGAGGAACGTATAGACAATGATTACCCATTTACAGATCAGGCAGTGGGGGAGCTGTACGAGATATTTGACAAAGTGCAGGAGGCTTTTAATAAATCAATGAAGGCCTTTAATGAAGACGACAAAGTACTAAGTGACGAAGTATTGGAATTAGAAGACGAAGTAGATAATCTAGAAAGGCAAAATAGGTCCAATCACATAGATAGGTTAAATAAAGGACAATGTATGACAGGTTCGGGTATAATATTCCTAGACGTTATATCCAATCTGGAAAGAATGGCAGATCACTCCTCAAATATTGCAATGTACGTATTAGACGATTATAAATAAAAATATAAAATATTTATTTTACTACTTGAATATTTTGGAATGATGTAATATAATATCTTTAGAGTGTTAAATGAATAACAATAATATCTGGATGAATAATGCGGAAGAGACTATTTATAGCGCCGAAGGGGTAAGCAAAGAGTTGCCGATTCTCTGTGAAACTCTCAGGCAAAAGGACCGCATTGTGACAGAACTCTGGAGAGCGAAGCACCGAAGGAGCAATCCTACTTTAGGAGAATCTCTCAGGTTAGAGACAGAGTAAATGGGCCTAGACCTATTTATTCTGTTTTTTTATTGATAAAAAAAAGAATACCACTATTATTTGATTTTTGTGGGAATTTAAGGCATAATTAAATTAGTATGGATATGGATTAACTTGGAAAAGTATTAATTATTTTTTAATAATAAAAGGTAATTCGTGAGAATACTATGAGAATAATTGGGTATAGATAGAAGGGTACATAAATACATTGTTTAAGGAGGAAGGTAGGCAAATGATTTACGACGTAGTCATTATCGGGGCAGGACCAGCAGGGCTGGCAGCAGGACTTTACGCATCTAGGGCGAGACTAAATACTTTAATTATTGAAAAAGAAGGAGAAGGCGGACAGATAGCCAGCACAGATGAGGTTGCCAATTATCCCGGTTCAATTCAAGATGCCAGTGGACCATCTCTTGTAGCTAGAATGGTAGAGCAAGTAGATGAATTTGGTGCTAAAAGAGTAATAGATGAGATTAAATCTGTAGAGCTTGATGGCAAAATAAAAGTGTTAAAGGGTGCCAACGAAGAATATCAAGCAAAAACAGTTATCATAGCTACAGGTGCAGTTCCTAGGCCTATTGGCTGTCCTGGGGAAAAGGATTTGACAGGAAGAGGTGTTTCTTACTGTGCAACATGCGATGCTGCATTTTTCGAGGATCTAGAGGTATATGTAGTAGGCGGCGGCGATACTGCTGTAGAAGAGGGAATGTATTTAACGAAATTTGCTAGAAAAGTCACCGTAGTACATCGAAGAGATCAATTAAGGGCGGCAAAATCCATACAGGAAAAGGCATTTAAGAATGAAAAAATGGCTTTTATGTGGGATAGTGTAGTTACAGAATTAAAAGGCGACGGCCTATTGGAATCCATAGTAGTTAAAAACGTTAAAACTGGTGAAGAAAAAGAGATTTTTGCAGACGAAGAAGATGGAACATTTGGGGTATTTGTATTTATAGGTTTAGACCCAGCCACCGGTTTATTTACAGGACTTGTAGATATGGAAAATGGATATATAAAAACCGATGAAAACATGAGGACAAATATACCTGGGGTGTTTGCAGCAGGGGACAATAGAGTGAAATCCCTGAGACAAGTGGTCACAGCCACAGCTGATGGGGCCATTGCAGCAGACCAAGCAGAAAAATATATAAGTGAAACATTTGAAGCATAATGTGCTTAAAAATAAAACAGGGAGGATAGATATATGTTAGAACTGAACAAAGATAATTTTGAAGCCGAAGTTTTAAAAGCAGAAGGTTATGTATTGGTGGACTTTTGGGGACCCACATGCGAACCTTGTAAGGCCTTAATGCCCCATGTGGAAGGCTATAGTGAAAAATACGGTGATAAAATTAAATTTGCATCACTGGATGTTACCCAAGCTAGGAGATTGGCAATTAGTCAAAAAGTACTAGGATTACCAGTAATAGCTATGTACAAAGACGGGGAAAGAATTGACGGAGTAGTAGCTGATGGTGCAACGGCTTCAACTGTAGAGGAAATGATTAAGAAATACTATTAATTAGGTTTTAGTTCTGGTATCCAGAATTAAGATAGAGGTACTTGTTAAAATAAGAGGAGGTGAATTTATGCGTCTGGAATTAGGCCATGTGCTAATTAAAGATGTACAATTTGGTTCAGAAACCAAAATTGAAAATGGGGTGCTTTTTGTAAACAAAGAAGAATTGGTAAAACTCATAAGCGAAGATGAGCACCTCGCATCTGTAGACGTTGAGATTGCAAAACCTGGTGAGAGTATTAGGATTACACCTGTCAAGGATGTAGTCGAACCTAGGGTTAAAGTGGAAGGCCCAGGAGGAATATTCCCAGGAGTATTATCAAAGGTCCAAACTGTTGGTACAGGGAAGACCAATGTATTAAAAGGCTGTGCAGTCATGACAACTGGAAAAATTGTAGGATTCCAAGAGGGTATTGTAGACATGACAGGACCAGCAGCAGAATACACACCATTCTCACAAACAAACAATGTTGTTTTGATATGTGAACCTGTAGAGGGTTTAAAACAACATGACCACGAGAAGGCTGTGAGATTTGCAGGATTTAAAGCAGCAGCTTATTTGGCAGAAAGTGCAAAAACACTGACACCAGATACTGTGGAGGTATTCGAGACATTACCACTACTAGAAGGTATTTCCAGGTATCCAGATCTTCCAAAAGTAGGATATGTTTTAATGCTTCAAACACAAGGTTTACTTCACGATACTTATGTATATGGAGTAGATGCAAAACAAATTGTTCCAACACTTATTTATCCAACAGAGATAATGGATGGTGCCATTGTCAGTGGAAACTGCGTTTCTGCATGTGATAAGAATACTACTTATCACCAAATAAACAACCCTGTAATTCATGACCTTTACAATCAACATGGAAAGACAATTAACTTTGTTGGCGTCATAATTACTAATGAAAATGTTTATCTAGCTGACAAAGAGAGGTCTTCGGATTGGACTGCAAAGATTGCTGAATACTTAGGGCTTGATGGGGTCATAATATCCCAAGAAGGATTTGGCAACCCAGATACAGACCTAGTAATGAATTGTAGAAAAATCGAAGAAAAAACCATAAAGACTGTCATTATCACAGATGAGTATGCAGGAAGAGACGGCTCAAGCCAATCCTTAGCAGATGCAGATGTTGCAGCAGATGCTGTGGTGACTGGTGGAAATGCCAATGAAATTCTAGTATTACCACCAATGGATAAGGTAATTGGTTCCCTAGAATACATCGATACCATAGCGGGAGGATTTGACGGTTCATTAGGAGAAGATGGAACAATAACTATTGAAATCCAGGCCATCACTGGAGCCACAAATGAAATGGGCTTCAATAAGATGTCGGCAAAAGGATTTTAGCTAGTAAGGTTAAAATATTGAAAAATAAAACTAAAAGAGAGGAGATGGCGCATGTCAATATTTAATGAAAATTCAAAAGTAATAATAATTGGCGATAGAGATGGTATACCAGGACCAGCAATGGAAGAATGTGTAAAGACCACTCCTGCAGAAATTGTGTTTTCGGCAACGGAATGCTTTGTCTGAACGGCTGCAGGTGCAATGGACTTAGAAAATCAGAAGAGGGTTAAAGAGATTACTGAAAAATACGGTGCAGAAAACATGATCGTATTAATCGGTGGTGCAGAAGCTGAATCAGCAGGATTAGCTGCTGAAACAGTAACAGCAGGAGACCCAACTTTTGCAGGTCCATTGGCAGGAGTTCCGTTGGGACTTAAAGTATATCATCCAGTAGAACCAGAATTTAAAGAATCTGTAGATGCAGATGTTTATGAAGACCAAATAGGTATGATGGAAATGGTTCTAGATGTAGATGAAATAGTTGCCGAAGTTAAGGCTATGAGAGACGAATTTACCAAATATTAATAATACAAATCCCGTTATGAAATATATGAGAGGAGGGGAACAAATGGGGAAAATTAAAGTTGTTCACTATGTCAACCAATTCTTTGCTGGTATTGGTGGAGAGGAAAAAGCGGATGTCAAGCCTGAAGTACGCGAAGAAGTCCTTGGACCAGGTCTAGCTCTGAAAGCAGGATTGGGAGATGATGTAGAAATAGTCGCCACAGTTATTTGCGGTGATACTTACTTTGGCAATAATATGGAAGAGGCCACTAGTGAACTATTAGATTTGATTAAAAAATATGAACCAGATCTATTTATTGCTGGACCGGCATTTAACGCTGGAAGATATGGTACAGCTTGTGGTGCCATAACAGAAGCAGTTCAAAATGAGCTTGAAATTCCTGCCTTAACGGCTATGTATGAGGAGAACCCAGGCGTTGACCTGTATAGAAAGTCCGTATATATTGTAGCAACTAAGGATTCAGCTGCAGGAATGAGAGATGCTGTTAAGAAAATGGCTCCATTGGCACTTAAGTTGTATAGAGGAGAAGAAATTGGTTCTCCAGAAGAAGAAGGTTATTTAGAAAGAGGCATTAGAAAGAATTTCTTTACCGATAAGAGAGGCTCTGAGAGAGCAGTTGACATGCTACTTAAAAAGCTTGCAGGCGAAGATTACGTAACTGAATTCCCAATGCCTGATTTTGATAGAGTGGATCCAAATCCAGCCGTAAAAGATATAACAAAGGCTACTGTTGCCATAGTAACATCTGGTGGCGCTGTACCAAAGGGCAACCCTGATCATATAGAATCATCCTCAGCTCAAAAATATGGAAAATATAGTTTAGAGGGGATATACGACTTTACTCCAGAAAATGGAGAAACAGCCCATGGTGGATATGACCCTGTTTACGCCAATGAAGACCTCGATAGGGTTCTTCCAGTGGACGTAATGCGTGATTTGGAAAAAGAAGGGAAGATTGGAAAACTTCACGATTTCTGGTATGCAACTGTAGGAAATGGTACTTCCGTTGCCAATGCCATGAAGTTTGGAGAAGCTATAGGCAAAGATTTAGCAGCTGCTGGAGTAGATGCAGTTATTCTAACCTCTACCTGAGGCACCTGTACACGTTGCGGTGCAACAATGGTAAAGGAAATTGAAAGAGCAGGCATACCTGTAGTTCACATGTGTACAGTTGTTCCTATTTCACTGACAGTAGGAGCTAACAGAATTGTACCAACCATAGCTATTCCTCACCCACTAGGTGATCCAAAATTAGATCCAAAGGAAGAAAAGGATCTCAGAAGGAAATTAGTTGAAAAAGCACTAGCCGCACTTGAAACAGAAGTAAGCGGACAAACAGTATTCGAGTAAAACTTAACAATAAACTTATAAAAGGGTGATTATAATCACCCTTTTATAAGCTAAACTTCTAGATAAGTTACATAAAAAAATATGGAGGTGGACATATGAATTATTCAGTAGTTAAGGGGACATCTTATATTTTGGTCCATGCACCAGATATGGTTATACACAACGGTACAACGCAGACGACTGAAAAATATTTAAATCCTGATTCAGAGTATTTAAAGACCCTACCAAATCATTTGCGTAGCTATGAGGAGGCAGTAAATTATATGCCCAACCAGGTGTATATTGGAAACCATAAGCCTGAGGTGCTTAAATCAATTGAGCAGCCTTGGTATGATAAGGGTGCTGAGGGAGCCAAAAGGGATGGAAAATTTGGTGAGATTATGCCCCAAGATGAGTTTATTGGCTTAGTCAAGATTGTAGATGTATTTGATTTAGTTGTATTGTCCAAGGAATTTACAGAGGAGATTAAATCAAAATTAGAAAATCATCCTTTACTCAACGAGGGCCTGTTTGCCAGATTAAAGACTGGTCAAGACATGGAAGACATAGAAAGATATGTAAAGGAGCAAGATGCAGAGGGACTATATAACGACAAAAAGTTAGTTGGATGTGTGAAAAAGGCCCACGACGTGGATGTCAATTTAAGTGCTCACGTATTGTTGGAAAACCTTGTTTCAAAGGCATCAGGCACCTTGGCAGCATTGCATTTGCTTCATAAAAACGATTTAAAACCAGAGGAAGTTGAATACGTACTAGAGTGCTCAGAAGAGGCCTGTGGAGACATGAACCAAAGAGGTGGAGGAAACTTTGCCAAGGCAATAGCAGAAATGGCAGGATTAACCAATGCCACGGGAGCAGATATTAGAGGTTTCTGTGCTGCACCTGCCCATGCCATCATATCTGCAGCTTCTTTAGTTCAAGCTGGAACTTACAAAAAAGTCATGGTGGTATCTGGAGGTTCAACAGCAAAATTAGGTATGAATGGCAAGGACCATGTGAAGAAAAACATGCCTGTTTTGGAAGATGTCATAGGCGGTTTTGCAGTTATAATAGCCGAAAATGACGGAGTTAATCCAATGCTTAGAACAGATTTAGTAGGCAGACATACCGTAGGCACAGGTTCATCGCCTCAAGCTGTAATCACATCATTGGTCACAGCACCATTAGACAAAGGGAATTTAAAAATCACAGATATAGATAAGTTCTCTGTAGAGATGCAAAACCCTGATATTACAAAACCAGCAGGAGCTGGAGATGTACCTACTGCAAACTACAAGATGATTGCAGCCTTGGGAGTCAAGAGGGGAGAACTGGAAAGAACAGATATAAATGATTTTATATTGAAACACGGTATGGAAGGATGGGCACCAACACAAGGCCATATACCCTCTGGAGTTCCATATCTCGGTTTTGCCAGAGATGAAATGTTAGAAGGAAATATGGACAAAGCCATGATAGTTGGAAAGGGAAGTCTATTCCTAGGCAGAATGACAAATTTATTTGACGGTACCTCAATAGTTATGGAGAAGAATGCTGGGAAGCTGGATGACACTAAGGGCATATCAGAAGATGAAGTGAGAAACCTTGTGGCTGAAGCTATGAGAGATTTTGCTTCTCATCTACTTCAAGGTTAGAGGTGATTTTATGGTAGATAATAACATTAAAGCCATGATTGGCAAAGTATTTAACGACATCGCCGATGCAGTCCAAACCGGACAATTCGGAGAAAAAGTTAAGGTTGGAATAACTGTGGCAGGATCAGAGCTGGGACTTGACAACATTGTGAAAGGTGCCGAAATGGCTCAGGCTAAGGACAATAGCGTTGAAGTTGTCCTAATTGGGCCAAAAGTGGAAACTACTTTGACCCAATACAATGTGGAAGACGAGGATGCCCAACATAGAAAGATGGAGGAGCTCCTAGATAGTGGAGAAATAGGTGCTTGTGTAACCATGCACTACAATTTCCCCATTGGAGTGTCTACAGTAGGTAAAGTAGTTACCCCTGGAAGGGGTAAGGAAATGATTATAGCCACTACTACTGGCACATCTTCCCCACATAGGGTAGAGGCCATGATAAAAAATGGCATTTACGGCATAATCACAGCAAAGTCCATGGGTATAGAGGATCCAACAGTTGGGATTTTAAATGTAGATGGGGCTAGGCAAGTTGAAAGAGCCTTTAAGGATTTAATTAGCAAAGGATATCCCATTAGTTTTACGGAATCAGAGAGGGCTGATGGCGGAACTGTAATGAGGGGAAATGACCTTTTGACAGGTACACCGGATGTAATGATTACAGATACCTTGACGGGAAATATTTTGATGAAAGTATTTTCATCCTATTCAACAGGAGGCAGCTATGAGTCTCAAGGTTTTGGCTATGGGCCTGGAATAGGCGAAGACTACAATAGGGTAATCCTCATTCTCTCTAGAGCATCAGGTATACCTGTAGTTGCCAATGCAATTGGTTATGCCGCATCTTTAGTGCGGGGCAATGTGGTTGAGGTGGCAAAAACGGAATTTGAAAAAGCAAATAAAGCAGGGTTAAAAGACATACTAAAGGATTTAGTAAAGGATACTAAAAAGACTGAAATAGAGGAAGACGTGGACATAGAAGCTCCACCGGCTGAAACTGTAACAGGCACAATAAATGGCATTGATATAATGGAACTGGAAGATGCAGTTCAAGCTCTTTGGAAAGCTGGCATATATGCCGAATCCGGTATGGGATGCACAGGTCCAATAGTGATGGTTAATGAAGAAAGACTAGGTCAAGCCATAAACGAATTAGCCAAAGCAGGTTACGATGTGGGAGAGTCTGAACCATGTTAAGATAATAAAGCTCCAACATTTTGGAGATTTATTAATCATTTAAGTCGGCAATATGACAGTTGTAATTTTTTGTAAAAAGAGGTATAATGTTTTCACGAATGACAAATAAACAGAAAAATCAAATATTAAGGAGGGCGTGAAATGAAAAAATTGCTAATTTTAACTCTGGCATTAGTATTAGTAGCTGCCAGCTTAGCAGGATGTGGTCAAAGTGATACACCTAGCAAAGGCCATGAAATCGCACTTATTACAGACAAAGGGAATATTGACGACAAGTCCTTTAACCAAGGTTCTTGGGAGGGCGTAGTAGCATTTGCAACGGAAAACAACATTACTCATACTTACATTAAACCAGAAGACGTATCAGACACAGCTTATTTAGAGGCCATTGATTTGGCTGTAGAAGGCGGTGCAAAGGTAATCGTAACACCAGGATTTTTATTTGAAGTAGCAGTTTATGAAGCCCAGACAAGATATCCAGATGTCAAATTTATATTGCTTGACGGTGCACCTCATGCAGCAGATAGCTTTGATCCAGACATAAAAGACAATGTGGCATCTGTAGTATATGCAGAGGAAGAATCAGGATACTTGGCAGGATACGCTGCTGTAATGGACGGCATGAAGAACTTAGGTTATATGGGTGGTATGGCTGTACCAGCAGTTCAGGCATTTGGATATGGATTCCTACAGGGTGCTGAGGATGCTGCTTCTGAATTAGGAATGTCAAATGGAGATATTAAAGTAATCTACCACTACACAGGAAACTTTGAGGAAAACGACACAAATAAGGCTACAGCCAGTACAATGTATCAAGAAGGTATGGAAGTAATATTTGCTGCCGGAGGCTCAGTAGGTAAATCTGTTATGGCAGCAGCAGCAGAGGCCGATAAAAAGGTCATAGGTGTAGACGTCGACCAAAGATACGACAGCGAAACAGTAATGAGTTCTGCCATGAAGGGATTAGCAGCTTCAGTTACTCAAGTACTGGATTCCATTTACAATACAGATAATTGGGGCAACTTTGGAGGTAAAACAATTACCTTTAACGCTCAAAACGACGGGGTAGGATTGCCAACTGTCGTCATTGGAGATGAAAATGCCGATGCATTTGATAGATTTAACTCCTTTAATTTAGACGATTATGAGGAGTTATATGTGAAATTAAAAGGCGGAGCAATTTCGGTAATCCGTACAATCGACATTGAAGACCCATCAGGAGTGGCTACTGCACAAGAATTGACAAGTCAATTAAATCTTAATAAGGTTTCTGTTGTTACCAGATAGTTAAAAATTAAATACTACCATCATCAGAGCCTTGTAGAGAAAAGAAAGTAAGGAAGGGGAAAGGCAACTTTCCCCTTTTAAAATAATTGAAAAAGAGTGGTAAGAATGGAAAACTATGTAATTGAAATGTTAAATATCACTAAAGAATTTCCAGGCATTATTGCCAATGATAATATTACTTTAAAGCTGAGAAGAGGGGAAATCCATGCCCTTCTTGGAGAAAACGGGGCAGGAAAATCCACCCTTATGTCTGTGCTTTTTGGCATGTACCGACCTGAAAAGGGAGAGATAAGAAAAAATGGCGAAGTCGTAAATATAGGCAACCCCAATGATGCCAACGATTTGGGCATAGGCATGGTCCATCAGCATTTTCAATTAGTAGAGATTTTTACTATATTAGAAAACATAATTTTAGGTGTAGAGCCTAATAAATACGGTTTTATTGAAAAACAAGAGGCCAGAAAAAAAGTAATTGAATTAAGCGAGAAATATGGATTAAAGGTAGATCCCGATGCCTATATAGAAGATATAACTGTGGGAATGCAGCAAAGAGTGGAGATTTTAAAAATGCTCTATAGGGAAAATGAAATCTTGATTTTCGATGAACCTACTGCTGTACTTACTCCCCAGGAAATTAAGGAGTTACTTCAGATTATGAGGGGCTTTGCCAATGAAGGCAAGTCCATATTATTTATTACCCACAAGTTAAACGAAATTATGGAAGTAGCTGATAGATGTACGGTCCTAAGAAAGGGAAAATACATAGGGACTGTAGATGTAAAAGATACTACAAAGGAAGAACTTTCAAAAATGATGGTCGGCAGAGACATATCCTTCCACGTACAAAAAGATGAAGGTAAATCAGGAGATGTGATTCTATCTGTTAAAAACTTGACTGTTCCATCGAAAACCCATAAAAATAATGCTGTAAGAAATGTTTCATTTGACATAAGGGCAGGAGAAATTGTGTGTTTGGCAGGAATTGACGGCAATGGACAGACGGAGATGGTAAATGCTATTACAGGATTGGAAAGGTCAAGTTTCGGTACAATTTGCTTGAAAGGCGAGGACATTACAAGGGCACCAATAAGAAAACGTTCAATGGAAGGCATGAGCCACATTCCAGAGGACAGGCATAAGCACGGATTAGTATTGAACTACAAATTAGAAGAAAATTTAGTATTACAAAGATATTGGCAGCCTGAATTTCAAAACAAGGGCTTTATAAAATTTAAAAAAGTGAGAGAATACGCCGAAAGTTTAATTGATAAATTCGACATTAGATCAGGGCAAGGGCCTCTAACCCCAGCCAGAAGCATGTCAGGAGGCAATCAGCAAAAGGCCATTATTGCAAGGGAAATAGATAAGGAACACGAACTATTAGTTGCAGTTCAACCTACCAGGGGCTTGGACGTAGGTGCAATAGAATACGTTCACAAACAATTGGTTGAAAGCAGAGATTCGGGAAAGGCAGTATTTTTAGTATCTCTAGAATTAGATGAGGTAATCAACGTACCCGATAGGATTTTGGTCATATATGAGGGAGAAATTGTCGGGGAATTGGATCCTAAAAAAACTACACCAGAGGAACTAGGACTTTATATGTCAGGAGCAAAACGTGATATGATAAAGGAGATTAACGATGCAGGATAATAATGGAATAGATAAAAAAAACAGATTTAATTTTAAAAGTATAACAAAAAGTGGTGGTTTTACATCCCTTTCATCTGCATTAATGGCAATATTTTTAGGATTGGTTTTTGGTTTTTTTGTAATGTTATTTGCGTCACCTCCCAACGCATTGGCGGGCTTAAGATATATAATTTTTGGCGGATTCAATAGAATTGGAAATGTATTTTATTTTGCTACTCCAATTTTGATGACAGGCCTTTCAGTTGGATTTGCATTTAAAATGGGACTATTTAATATAGGTGCTTCGGGACAATATACCATGGGACTTTTTTTCGCTTTATATGCAGGTTTTATGTGGGATTTACCACCAGGAATTCACTGGTTTGCAGCTATTCTAGCGGGAATGGTAGGAGGCATGCTTTGGGGAATTATACCCGGTTTATTTAAGGCTTTCTTAAATGTTAATGAAGTTATTACTTCCATTATGTTTAACTATATAGGAATGTATTTAGTTGATATGATGATTCAAGGAAGTTCAATAATGTATACAGCAGACAAAACTAGGACAAAGTATCTGCCGCAAAGTGCACAGATACCTTCTTTGGGAATTCCCAATTCCAATGTTAATCTAGGAATAATCTTTGCCATCATCATAGGTATATTTCTATATATAGTACTTGAAAAAACCATATTTGGATATGAGTTAAAAGCTACAGGATACAATAAACACGCAGCAGAATATGCAGGAATGAAGGGGAAGACAAATATTATTCTCACAATGTTAATTGCAGGAGGATTATCAGGCCTAGGGGGTGCATTCTTTATGCTGTCGCCTTCTGGCATAGTCGGAAGCAGTATGACATATGAACCTATAAATATCATTGCTGCCAATGGATTTACGGGAATTGCAGTTGCTCTTTTAGGAAGTTCTCATCCCATAGGCACAATATTTTCTGCAGTTTTTATCTCTCATATTCAACGGGGCGGCACATTGGCCAGCCTTGTAGGGTACAAACCTGAAATCATCGACCTGGTTATTGCTGTAATCATATACTTTTCAGCCTTTGCCATGATAATGAACACAGCTTTAGGCAAAATAGTTGAGAGTAGATTAGGTGAAAAAGAGGCAAAGGAAATTGAAATAAACGATGATGTAAAGGAGGCAGAATAATGAATACCATATATTATCTAATTCAAAATATGCTTCCCGTAGCGATTTCTCTGTTATTAGTTGCCTTAGGCGGCATGTTCAGTGAGACAGGTGGCATAATAAATATTGCCCTTGAAGGTATAATGTTATTTGGTGCCTACTTTGCAGCATTATTCGTTTATTTCGTGCAAGACAGCGGTTTAAACCCTCAAACTATTTTGCTGTTGGGCATGGTAGTTGCGGCTATTGCTGGATTGGTATATTCTTTGCTATTGGCATTTGCAGCTATAAATATGAAAGCAGATCAAGTCATTACAGGTACATCTCTGAATATGATGATACCGGCGGCAATATTGTTATTTTCAAAGATGTTTTTTTTCTCAGATGGCATCACTACGAAAATAAATTTTTATATTAGAAAGGTACCCATATTAGGGGACATACCTGTCATTGGAAATATGTTTTTTCAAAGGACTTATTTAACAGTGGTCATAGGGTTTGCAATCTTGATAATAGTCACATTGGTATTTTACAAGACAAAATTTGGATTAAGGCTTAGGGCCTGCGGAGAGCACCCCCATGCAGCAGATTCAGTGGGTATCAACGTACAACGGATGCGATATGCAGGTACTATGATATCAGGAGTACTAGGTGGAATCGGAGGTTTTTTCTACTCCGTTGGCATAATGGATGGCAATGTAAATGGACATACAGGGGTTGCGGGTTTTGGTTTCTTGGCCTTGGCGGTTATGATATTTGGCCAATGGAGACCAGGCAGGATACTACTTGGAGCATTATTCTTTGCATTTTTAAGGACTTTAGCTTATTCTGTATCCCTTATTCCATTTTTATATAATTTGGGAATAAACCAAACATACTACAGGATGATGCCTTATTTGGCTACTATGGTTGTACTGGCTTTTACATCTAAAAAGTCGAGGGCACCGAAAGCAGAGGGCATACCATATGATAAATCTTCAAGATAGGCGACAAGATGTCGCCTATTTTTTTGTACTTTATAGATTTTCTGATATAATATAGTTAAATATATTAATTTAGGAAGGTTGAAAATAATGAGACTAACCTACGATTTAACCCTTGAACAGACGCAAAAATTAATTATGACCCCAGAATTAAGGCAGGCAATTGAATTGCTTCAACTGAATGCTTTGGAGCTTAGGGAATATATAGATAAGGAATTGGAAGAAAATCCACTCCTTGAAATAACTAACAATGCTGAGGAATACGAGAGCATCGATAAATATGCAAATAATGACGTAGATTGGAAGGAGTACTTTGATAAATTTGACGATATAAGCTATAGACCGCAAACAGATGAAAACATAAAAGAATATAATTATGAATCTTTTATTTCCTATGAGCCTACTTTGAAGGAACACTTATTTTCCCAATTGAATTTAATGTCCTTAGAAAACATAGGACATAAAATTGGAGTAAGCATAATTGAAAACATAGACAACAGTGGATATTTAACTGTTACGGCAGAAGAGATTTCAAAATATACAAAGTCCACTGTCGAGGAAGTGGAAATAATATTAAATATTATACAAAACTTTGAACCCTTGGGAGTTGGAGCCAGGGACTTGAAAGAGTGTTTACTAATTCAAACTAGGGAGAAAAAAGGAATATGCAAATGTACCGTAAATATAATAGAGGATTATTTAGAGGATGTAGGTCAAAACAGAATACAAAAAATTGCCAAGGAATTAAATGTAGAACCTCAGGAAATACAAGAAGCCTGTGACTATATAAAAAGCCTAGAACCAAAGCCAGGGAGGACTTTTGGCAGCAATGACGATATAAAGTACATTAAGCCCGACGTGGAAATAAAAATAGTGGATGGAGAATTTGAGGTTATTGTAAACGACGTAACGGGTCCTAGGCTAAACATTAATAATTATTATAAGAATTTACTTAGGACAAGCAATGATAAAAACACCATGGAGTTTCTCAACGAAAAGTTTAATTCAGCCATGTGGATTATTAGGAGTATAGAACAAAGGAGAAACACCATTAAAAGAGTTGTGGAATCGATTATTAGATTTCAAAAGGATTTTTTTCTTACAGGCGAAAAATCATTAAGACCCTTGACCCTCAAGGAAGTTGCAGATGATATTGATATGCACGAATCTACAATTTCTAGGGCTACCAATGGAAAATTTGCTCAAACACCTAGGGGGATTTTTGAACTAAAGTATTTCTTCTCCTCTAGTTTAGACAGCGATAAGGGCGGTATATCTTCTACTAGTATAAAATCACATATAAAGGAAATCCTAGATGAGGAGGATCCTAAAAAACCATATAGTGACAGTAAATTAGCAGAAATTCTTGGCAAACAAGGCATAAGTATATCCAGGAGAACCATAGCAAAATACAGGGATGAGCTTAACATACCTTCGTCAAATATAAGAAGAAGATATTAATGACATTTTATGGTTGCATTACAGAAAGTTATATTATATACTATAAATGGTAGAAGTTTTTCTACTATTTATTTGGGACGACTGGGACAAATTAATACATGGCGGGACAGAAGTTGCCCATGTATATGTAGCGAGGTGAGTAATTGGAAAATCTAGAATTGATTAAGAAAATTGCACCTGAAATCGTAAAGACCTTGGAGATGCGATATTCCATATTAAGGTCTGTATCTTATAATCAACCAATAGGTAGGCGTATGTTGTCAGAGGATTTAAGAATTAAGGAAAGGACCATCCGAGACGAAGCCAATATTTTAAAGGAACAAGGATTATTAAACATCGATTTTATGGGTATGAATATCACCGAGGAAGGAACTCGAATACTAGAAAACTTGCAGCTGGTATATACAAAGCTAAAGGGAATTCCGAAACTGGAGGAGAGGTTGCAGGATCTTTTAGGAATAAAGAAAGTTGTTATTGTGCCGGGAAATTCCAACTATTATGGAATGGTTCTGGGAGATATGGGGAAAATTACATCTAGGATTATAAAAAGTGAAATATGTGAAAATGACATAATAGGAATTACAGGCGGGAATACTATGGCGGCAGTGGCAGAAGAAATTGTACCCGATAAGGTGAAAAGGGATATAACTATCATACCTGCAAGAGGGGGGCTAGGCAGAAATGTTGAGACTCAAGCTAATTCCATTGCGGCAAAATTGGCAGACAAATTAGGCGGTGCCTATAGGCTTTTATATGTACCTGACGGCCTGGAGCGAGATGCCCTAGAAATCATGTTGAGAAATGATGAGATAAAGGAGTCAATAGACCTGATAAACAATATGAATATACTAGTATTTGGTCTAGGCAGAGCAGATACCATGGCAAACAGGAGGAACTTATCCCCAACAAAGATTGAAGAGTTAATAGATAGAGGGGCTGTGGCAGAAGCCTTTGGACATTACTTCGACATAAATGGAAATGAAATATGGGAGTATAGGACAGTAGGACTGTCTTTGGATAAGTTTAAATCTCTAAATAAGGTCATTGGAGTAGCTGGAGGCGAAGAAAAAGCCCATGCAATTATTTCCATAGCTACATTGAACGATAATATGATTCTAATAACAGATGAGCCTGCAGCAAATAAGATACTGGAAATTAAAGCTATTAAATAGCAAAAAAATATATTAGGAGGAATTTATATGTCAATGAAAGTAGGATTAAGTGGATTTGGGAGAATAGGAAGAGACTTTTTAAGGGCCTATGCAGAAAAGGAAGATAGCGGTTTTGAAATAGTGGCTATTAATGCATCAGGGGATTTAGCAGATTTAGCCCATTTATTAAGGTACGATACCATGTATGGAAGATTTAAGGGGGAAATAGAATTATACGAAGAAGGCCTTATATTAAATGGGAAAAAGATTAAAGTAGTTGCTCATAGGGATCCATTGGAGATTCCGTGGAGCGAATTGGGAGTTGAAATCGTCGTAGACTCTACAGGGGCATTTAGAGATGGAGAAGGCCTATCAAAGCACATAAAATCTGGAGCTAAAAAGGTCATCGTCACTGCCCCTGCAAAAGACGAAGATATAACCATTGTATTGGGAGTAAATGAGGAGAAATACGATTCAGAAAATCACCATATTATTTCAAATGCATCTTGTACGACAAATTGTTTGGCTCCTGTGGCTAAAGTAATATTAGAAAACTTTGGAGTTAAAAAAGGTTTAATGACAACAATTCACGCTTATACCAATGATCAACAAATATTGGATAAAAGGCATAAGGATTTAAGAAGGGCAAGGGCAGCTGCAGCAAACATCGTCCCTACTACAACAGGTGCAGCTAAGGCTGTGGCACTTGTGCTTCCAGAGTTAAAGGGGAAATTAAATGGTTTTTCTGTCAGAGTTCCCGTAGCTACGGTTTCCATGGTAGACGTGGTATTTGAGGTGGATAAGGACACAACTGTAGAAGAAGTAAACAAAGCGTTTAAGGAAGCCAGCGAAGGTAAACTAAAGGGTATCTTAGGTTATTCAGAGGAACCTCTAGTGTCTTCTGACTATGTAGGAGATCCACGCTCATCCATAGTTGACGGTTTATCCACAATGGTAATTGGTAATATGGTAAAAGTAGTTTCTTGGTATGATAATGAATGGGGATATTCTGAAAGGGTATTGGATTTAGTAAACTTCGTAGCAAATAAATAGTTTAAATCTCAAGTTATAATGCTAACAATTTGATACAGAGTATCAAATTGTTAGTTATTTGTAAATATCGGTCGTGGAGGAATAAAAATGTTAAATAAAAAGTCTTTAAAGGATTTAGATTTTGCTGGAAAAAGAGTATTGGTTAGATGCGACTTTAATGTACCCTTAGATGAACATGGTAATATAACAGATGACACTAGGATTACATCTTCACTACCCACCATAGAATACCTAGTAGACAAAGGTGCCAAAGTAATACTTATGTCCCATCTAGGCAGGCCAAAGGGAGAACCAAATAAAAAGTATTCCTTAGAGCCAGTAGTCAAAAGGCTAGGGGAGTTATTAAATAAAGAAATAACTTTTTTACAGGATGACAAGGTTGTATCTTTCGATGTTAAAGACAAGGCTGCATCTATGGTAAATGGACAAGTAGCTTTATTGGAAAACACCAGATTCAGGAAGGAAGAAGAAAAAAATGAGGAAGAATTTTCTAAGGATTTAGCCTCATTAGGTGAACTATATGTAAACGATGCCTTTGGCACATCTCACAGGGCCCATGCCTCCAATGTGGGCGTATCCAGGTACCTTCCATCCTCTGTAGGTTTTCTTGTAGAAAAGGAGATTTCCATTATGGGTAAGGCCCTAGAATTACCTGAAAAGCCATTTGTGGCAATTTTAGGAGGTGCAAAGGTATCGGATAAAATAGGGGTCATTGAAAACCTATTAAATGTGGTAGACTCCATAATAATAGGCGGGGGAATGGCATTTACTTTTTTCAAGGCAAAGGGCTATGAGATAGGACAGTCACTCTTGGAAGAAGATAAAGTACAGCTGGCAGGAGAACTTCTGGAAAAGGCAGAAAAGGTGGGGGTAAAAATCCTGCTGCCAGTAGATGTAGTAGTGGCTAAGGAGTTTAAAAACGATACTGAATTTATGACAGTAAATTTAAATAATATTCCAAAGAATATGATGGGGCTTGATATTGGCAAAAAAACCATAGAATTGTTTACTGGGGAAATTAACAAAGCCAATACAGTAGTATGGAATGGGCCTATGGGGGTATTTGAAATGGACAACTTTGCAAAGGGGACCATGGCAATAGCAAAGGCTTTAGCTGAATCCAAGGGCACAACCATAGTAGGAGGGGGCGATTCCGCTTCTGCTGTGGAAAAATCGGGATTTGCCCATAGGATTACCCATATATCTACAGGTGGCGGTGCATCTCTGGAGTTGCTTGAAGGGAAGACCCTTCCAGGAATTGAGGCAATTTCAGACAGATAAAAGTAAATATAAATTATTTAAGGGAGTGGTTAAATGAGGACTCCAATAATTGCTGGAAATTGGAAAATGAACAACACCATAAATGAGGGTTTAAAGCTAATCGAGGAAATTAAAGGATTTCCTAGAAATGGGGAAGCAGAAACTGTGATTTGTGTTCCCTTTACCCTACTTTCTGAGGCGAAGAAGGCCATAGAAAATACGGATATTAAATTAGGTGCACAAGATATGTATTGGGAGGAGAAAGGAGCATTTACAGGAGAGATTTCCCCTCTGATGTTGAAAGAACTGGGAGTTGAATACTGTATCATAGGACATTCTGAAAGAAGACAGTACTTTGGAGAGACAGACGAAAATGTGAACAAGAAAATCAAGGCTGCCCTTTCCCATAGTATAAGACCCATAGTATGCGTAGGTGAAACTTTAGAGGAAAGGGAATCCCACATAGAAAAAGAAATCGTAGAGCGTCAATTATTATTGGCCTTTGAAGGAGTAGATAAGAAAAAAGTAGAAAACATTGTAATTGCCTATGAGCCAATATGGGCCATTGGAACAGGGAAAACTGCTTCTGCTGACGATGCCAACGATATGATAAGTTTTATACGGCAAACCATAGGAAATAAATGCGGAGATGTAAAAGACAAAATAAGAATACAATACGGCGGCAGCGTAAAGCCTGAAAATATTAAGGAATTGATGGGTAAATCGGATATAGACGGTGCTTTGGTGGGAGGCGCCAGTTTAGATGCTGAAGACTTTGTCGATTTAATAAACTATTAATTGGAGGACAATATGGTCAATACACCAGTGATGTTAATTGTACTAGATGGGTTTGGACTAGGTAAGGATTACCCGGGAAATGCCGTTAAACTAGCAAAGACACCAAATATAGATAAGTTGATTAAGGAAAATGCAAATACAACTTTGGATGCCAGCGGTTTGGCCGTAGGATTGCCAGAGGGGCAAATGGGAAACTCGGAAGTAGGCCATTTGAATATTGGTGCAGGAAGGATAATTTATCAGGATTTGACAAAAATAACAAAAGCTCTAAATGAGGGAGAATTTTTCAACAAGGTCGAGTTTTTAAATGCCATAGAAAACGCCAAGGCAAATAGCTCCAATATTCACCTAATGGGATTGGTGTCTAAGGGCGGGGTCCACAGCCATATAAACCACTTATACGGCCTGTTGGAACTGATGAAAAGGCAGGGATTTTACAATGTATATATACACGCCATATTAGATGGTAGAGATGTATCTCCCCACGCAGGAAAAGAGGATATAAAGGAATTAATGGAGAAAATAAAGGAAATAGGGGTCGGAGAAATCGCCACTGTATCAGGCAGGTACTATGCCATGGATAGGGATAAAAGATGGGATAGGACAAAGTTGGCTTATGATGCTTTTACCCTTGGAATTGGGGATAAAAGTGAGGATCCTGTTGCAGCTATTAAAAAATCCTATGAGGAGGACGTGACCGATGAATTTATTATCCCAACTGTTATTGTAGATAGGGATAAACCCATAGCCACCATTGACGATAAAGATTCTATTATATTTTTCAACTTTCGACCGGATAGGGCAAGGCAAATTACCAGAGCTTTTGTAGATACAGGCTTTGATGGGTTTCATAGGGAAAAGAAGGTAGACACCTTTTATGTAACCATGACAGAGTATGACAGGACAATAAAAAATGTCCTTGTAGCATTTGAGGATACGGCACCTGATAATACATTGGGGCAATATATAAGTCAGAAGGGTCTAAAACAGCTGAGAATTGCGGAAACAGAAAAATATGCCCATGTTACGTTTTTTTTCAATGGAGGCATAGAAGAACCTTATGAAAACGAGGATAGAATCTTAATACCTTCGCCGAAGGTAGCCACATACGACTTACAGCCTGAAATGAGTGCTTTAGAGGTTAAAGATGAGGTAATCAGAAGATTAAACATGGACAAATACGACCTAATTATACTAAACTTTGCCAATCCAGATATGGTGGGGCATACTGGCGTAGTATCTGCTACTATAAAGGCTATTGAAACTGTAGATAAATGCTTAGGCGAAATAATCGAATTGCTGATGGGAAAAGGGGGGAAGGCATTAATCACGGCTGACCACGGAAATGCAGAGATGCTAATTGATGAAAATGACGGCAGTCCCGTAACTTCCCATACCAGTAACAGGGTTCCTTTAATTTTGGTTGGAGAAAATAATGTAGAATTAAACGAAGGGATTTTGGCGGATTTAGCGCCGACATTATTAGAGCTAATGGGGCTAGACAAGCCGCAGGAAATGACAGGTAAGTCCCTAATTAAAAAATAAAAAAGGTATAGGAGGAATAAATTTGAGTTTAATCACAGATGTATATGCAAGAGAAGTACTTGATTCAAGGGGAAATCCCACCGTAGAAGTAGAAGTCTGGACAGAGAACGATGCCTTTGGTAGGGCCTTAGTTCCATCAGGTGCCAGCACAGGAGCTTTTGAGGCAGTAGAGCTAAGAGATGGAGACAAGGGAAGATTTTTAGGAAAAGGTGTTATGAAAGCTGTGGAAAACGTCAACAATGTAATTGCAGAAGAAATCATAGGCCTTGATGTATTCGATCAAAAGCTAATAGACGCACTAATGATAGAATTAGATGGAACACCAAACAAGGGGAAACTTGGAGCTAATGCAATTTTAGGGGTTTCATTGGCAGTCGCCAAGGCAGCTGCAGATGAGTTGGGAATGCCACTATACGAGTATATAGGTGGAATTAATTCCAAAACTTTGCCCGTTCCAATGATGAATATTTTAAATGGTGGAGAGCATGCAGATAATAACGTTGATATACAAGAATTTATGGTAATGCCCGTAGGTGCAGCTAACTTCAGGGAGGGCCTCAGGATGGGCACAGAAATATTTCACAATCTAAAAGAAGTTCTAAAATCTAAGGGCTTAAACACTTCCGTTGGCGACGAAGGTGGTTTTGCACCAAACTTATCTAGCAATGAAGAGGCTTTAAAGACCATAGTAGAGGCAATAGAAAAGGCTGGATACAAACCGGGAGAAGAAGTGGTATTGGCATTAGACGTGGCTGCATCGGAAATGTATGACGAAGATAAAAAGGTATATAATATGGAAGGAGAGGGAAGAATCCTTACTGTAGAGGAAATGATAGACTATTACGAGGAACTTGTAAATAAGTATCCCATAATCTCCATAGAAGACGGATTGGCAGAAGACGATTGGGAAGGTTGGAAATTACTGACCGAGAGGCTTAGTAAAAAAATTCAGTTAGTTGGAGATGACCTTTTCGTTACAAATACAGAGAGACTAGAAAAAGGAATAGGACTAGGTATAGCAAATTCCATATTAGTAAAATTAAACCAAATAGGTACCCTGACTGAAACATTAGATACGATTGAAATGGCAAAGACAAGCGGTTATACAGCAGTTATTTCCCATAGATCAGGTGAAACAGAAGATACAACCATTGCAGATTTAGCAGTGGCGACTAATGCAGGTCAAATAAAAACTGGTGCACCTTCTAGAACAGATAGGGTGGCAAAATATAATCAATTGCTGAGAATAGAGGATAATTTAGAGGAAGAAGCATTATATAAGGGCTTAAAGACCTTTTACAACTTAAAAGGATAAATATTAGGAGCATAAAGTCAATAGATGTATCTATCTATTGATTTTACGCTCCCTCTATGTTAAAATAGTAATGTTTTAAAGGCTATATATTTCAGGAGGTGTAAAAATGACATTATTTTTTTCCATATTAGTTCTTGCATCTAGTTTAACACTAATCGTATCTGTAGTACTACAAGAAGGAAGTGAAGATGGCCTTGGTTCATTAACAGGCGGCGGCTCAGGGTCATTGTGGGGAAAAGCAAAGGGACAAAGCCGAGAAGAATTGCTTAAGAGAATAACAGTGATTTCTTCTGTTATCTTTTTAATATCTACATTATTTTTAGCAGCTAAATAAAGGAGGAATAGGAGATGAGTTTTGCATTAATTGCTGCGCCAATAGTAGGGATATTGGCACTTATTTTTGCTTTTTATAAGGCAAGCAGCATAGACAAGGTCAGCCCTGGAAACGATAGAATGATAGAGATATCAACTTATATCCAAGATGGTGCCATGGCCTTTTTAAGAAGACAGTACAGGTCTTTGATTATTTTTGTCGTTGCATTATTTGTTATTTTGATTTTAGCACCTGGACTTGGATTTAAAATAGCCATTACCTTTTTAGTAGGAGCTTCTTTTTCCATGTTAGCAGGCTTCTTTGGCATGAAAGTGGCTACAAAGGCCAATGTTAGAACGGCTAACTCAGCCATGGAATCGGGGATGAACAAGGCATTAAACGTTGCATTTTCTGGTGGGTCAGTAATGGGAATGAGTGTAGTTGGACTTGGTTTATTGGGAGTTGGAGTTCTTTACATGCTATTTCCAGACCCCGATATTGTAACAGGTTTTGGATTAGGTGCCTCATCCATAGCACTATTTGCTAGGGTGGGTGGCGGTATCTATACAAAAGCAGCTGACGTTGGAGCTGACTTAGTAGGTAAAGTAGAAGCGGGAATTCCAGAAGATGACCCAAGAAACCCAGCAGTTATTGCAGATAACGTTGGAGACAACGTCGGTGACGTTGCAGGAATGGGTGCTGACTTATTTGAATCCTATGTTGGAGCAATTATCTCCGCCATAACCCTTGGACTTTTGGCTTATGGTGAAGGGGGCGTACACTTTGCCTTAGCTTTATCAGCAGTGGGAATTATAGCGTCGATTATTGGGGTTTATTTTGTCAGAGGCGACAAAGACCCACAAAAAGCATTAAATACTGGTACATTGGTTAGTTCATTGATTACCATAGTTGTAGGATTTTTCTTAAGTAATTATATATTGAGTTCGTATAAGCCATTTGTAGCAATATTATCTGGATTACTAGTGGGGCTTATTATAGCTAGAATTACAGAATATTATACTTCAGCGGATTACACGCCAGTTCAAAGAATTGCAAAGGAATCCGAAACAGGGGCTTCGACGAATATCATTGGTGGGTTGTCAGTAGGTATGATGTCTACAGCAGGACCAATCGTAGTTATAGCTATCGGCATTTTAGTAGCATATTACGTATCAGGTGGTTCTACAAGCTCAGCAGAAGGGCTTTACGGCATTGCATTGGCAGCAGTAGGTATGTTATCAACAGCTGGTATGACCATAGCAGTTGATGCATATGGGCCTATTGCAGACAACGCAGGCGGTATTGCAGAAATGTGTGAATTACCGGAAGAAGTTAGGAATATTACCGACAAGCTTGACTCAGTAGGTAATACAACTGCAGCTATTGGCAAGGGGTTTGCCATAGGTTCAGCAGCTTTAACTGCTCTTGCTTTATTTGCATCTTATACACAAAAAGTTGGTTTAACTAATATAGATTTAACTTCTCCAACAGTCATTGCAGGCACATTTATTGGGGGAATGCTTCCATTCCTTTTCTCTGCTATGACCATGGATGCAGTTGGAAAGGCAGCCTTCTCCATGATTGAGGAAGTAAGAAGGCAATTTAGAGAAATACCTGGAATCATGGAAGGTAAAGCTACTCCAGAGTATGCTACCTGCGTTGATATCAGTACAAAGGCTGCTTTAAAGGAAATGATTATACCAGGTTTATTGGCAGTTGTGGTGCCTGTGTTAGTAGGATTTTTACTGGGAGCTGAAGCCCTAGGAGGACTACTGGCAGGTGCATTGGTGACAGGAGTCTTGATGGCAATATTCATGTCCAACGCTGGTGGGGCATGGGACAATGCAAAGAAATATATTGAAGAGGGAAATCACGGTGGAAAAGGTAGTGAGGCACATCATGCTGCAGTTACTGGTGATACTGTAGGGGATCCATTTAAGGATACTTCCGGGCCATCTCTAAATATATTAATCAAGCTAATGACCATAGTGGCATTAGTATTTGCAGGATTATTTGGTAACGGCATATTATTTTAATAAAGTCCCTCTAAGGAGGGATTTTTCTTTTGACTACATAAATATCTGTCTTTATGATATAATCATATAGTTAAGGGCATAATATTATATAAAGGTAGAGGTAGTACTATGATAATGGAGATAAATGGATTAAAGATAAATTATATAGTTGAGGGACAGGGAAAAGATGTTATAGTGCTCCATGGCTGGGGTGCTAATATAAACACCGTCTTGCCCATAGTAAATATTTTAAAGGAGAAATTTAAAGTCCACGCCCTAGATCTTCCAGGATTTGGGGAAAGCCAGGAACCCGAAAGACCTATAGGATCTTTTGAATATGCAGAAATAGTAAAGGGATATATAGACAAGGTAAAAATAATCAAACCAACATTAATAGGACATTCCTTTGGCGGGAAAATATCCATTATCCTTGGAAGTAAATACAGCGAAATTGTGGACAAAATTGTTTTAGTAAATAGTGCAGGCCTCATACCTAAGAGGGGATTAAAATACTATATTAAAGTTTACAGCTTTAAAACCATGAGATTTTTATATAAAATCTTTTTGGGAGACAATCCAGAGAAACTGGAGAAGTTTTATAAAAAGTTTGGCTCTACAGATTATCAAGACTCTTCGGGAGTGATGCGTAAAATACTCGTAATAGTAGTCAATGAAAACTTATTGCCAATACTGGGCAATATAAAGGCCCCTACATTGCTTATTTGGGGAGATAAGGACACAGCTACACCTTTATATATGGCAAAGACAATGGAAAAGAAAATTATAGATTCAGGTCTAGTAGTACTTGAAGGTGCAGGTCATTATTCTTATTTAGACGAGCATCATAGATTTGCCTTAATATTGAAGAACTTTCTTCAATATGATAGACAATAAATTGGGGGGGTTTTATGTTAATTTTAATAATTTTAATTGGAATTTTTACATTGCTTTTTATAGGAAATAAATCAAAATATCTATTACATATGGTCCAATTGGAAGGATATAAGTCTGAAAACTATAAAAAATGGTTAAATAATAATAAAGAAAAGGCATTCTCCACAAGAGTACAAAAAGGTGAGACAAAAAAACCTTTAGTATTTACACCGAGGGCTAAAAGATTATTTACAGCCCATTTAATAATAAATGCAATTTTTATTGTTTTATTTACCCTAAAAGTGGAGAAAATCATAGTGTATGGAAATGATTTTAACCATCTGACAATAATAGGGTTAGTTGTATATATGGCAATATTATTTGGATTATATTATTTACAGCCCTATCTGATGTTATTGGCCAACAACTCTGTATTGCCCTTAGAGGAGATAATCAATATGGGTTATTATAAGGCAGCACAGAAGAAAATAAAATCCAGATCTGATTTAATAGTTGTGGGAGTGACTGGTAGTTTTGGAAAAACCAGTACTAAATTTATTGTAGGTACGATTTTAGGAGAAAAGTACAAGGTCCTAAATACGCCAGAGTCCTATAATACACCTATGGGGTTGTCTAAGATAATAAACAACCAGTTAAACGAGGACCACGAAGTTTTTATAGCAGAACTGGGGGCTAGAAACTTAGGCGATATAAAGGAAGTGTCAGAGTTGGTGCAGCCAAAGGTTGGAGTAATTACATCTATTGGGCCTACACACCTAGAAACTTTCAAAAACATGGACAATATTATGAAGACAAAATACGAATTGGTGGAAGAACTCCCTACTGATGGAATTGCCATTTTTAACTACGACAATGAATACTTAAAAAGGCTGGCGGACAAAACATTTAAAGAAAAGGTACTATATGGACTAGAAGATGTGGAGAATTTGGACCTCTATGCAAAGGATATAGAAGTGTCTGAAATGGGATCTACCTTTACTTTAGAAGACAGGGATGGAAATTCTATTAGCTGTACTACTAAATTACTGGGAAAACACAACATATATAATATATTGGCGGGAGTGGCGGTTGCAAAAAACATTGGCCTGACCTTTGACGAAATAAAGCGGGGAATCAAGAAAATTGAGCCTATACCCCATAGATTGAACATTATAAATCCAGGTACAGGTATTATTATCATAGACGATGCCTTTAATTCAAATCCCATTGGCTCAAAGGCTGCATTGGAGGTATTGCACCAGTTTAAAGAAGGAAGAAAAATCATTGTAACTCCTGGAATGATTGAATTAGGAGCTATGGAAGAAGAGGCTAATAGAGAATTTGGCATAAATATAGGGAAGGTTTGTGACTATGTGATTTTAGTTGGGGAAAAGAGAACAAAACCCATATACGAAGGCCTAATGGACGTGAACTACAATAAAGATAATATATTTATTGCAAATACTTTGGAGGAAGCTACAGGCTATATTCAAAAAATTGCCAGGCCAAAAGATGTCGTATTGTTTGAGAACGACTTACCAGATAATTACAATGAATAAGGAGGCTTTGAAAATGAAGAAGGTTGCTGTACTATTTGGTGGAAGAAGTGTAGAGCATGAGGTATCTATAATAACGGGTATGCAAATTATCGAAAATATGGATAAGTCAAAGTATGAAATCATACCTATTTACGTAGATAAGGATGGCAGGTGGTTAACCGGCAGTGGTTTACTAAATTTTAAAAACTATAAAGACAACAATTTTAAGGATACACAGGAGATTTTAATATCTCACAACTATGGGGACAACAATATTTATGCAAGCCCTAAAAACCAAGGTTTATTTGGGAAGAAAATCTTAAATCAAATAGACATAGCTTTTCCTGCATTTCACGGAATGAATGGAGAAGATGGTACTGTCCAGGGAATATTCGAACTTATGGATATACCATATACGGGATGTGGGGTCTTAGGCTCTTCCGTTGGAATGGATAAGATACTGATGAAGGATGTATACAAAGCCAATGAACTCCCCGTAGTTGACTATATGTGGTTTTATAGGGCAAAGTGGAATGACGGAAGTCATGATATATTAGATAGGATAGAGGAGAAATTGTCCTATCCCCTTTTTGTGAAGCCTGCAAATTTAGGGTCTAGTATAGGCATATCCAAGGCGAAGAATAGAAATGAATTGATGGATGCCATAGAAGTTGCCATTAGATATGATAGAAAAATCCTCGTAGAAAAAGCTGTAGAAAGGCCAAGGGAAATAAACTGTGCAGTATTAGGCTATGACGATAAGGTAATTACTTCTTTGTGTGAGGAGCCTATAGGTTGGGAAGAGATACTAACATTTGAAGACAAATACTTAGGGTCTAATACGAAAGGTAAAGGAAATGAAAAGAAGAGAATACCGGCAGAAATAGAAGATGCTATAAGAGATAGAATTGAGGAATTAGCTAAAAAGGCTTTTATGACCATAGATGCCAAAGGAGTATCTAGAATTGACTTTTTATTAGATGAGAAAAATAATGTATATATAAATGAAATAAATACTTTACCTGGCTCCATATCCTTTTATTTATGGGAGGGCAGGGGCTATCCCTTTAGCAAACTAATAGACGAATTAATCGACATAGCTATTATGGTTCACAAGGATAAAAAGGAAAATATGCATTCTTATGAGGCAAACTTATTGAGTAGGACCCAATACGGTGCAAAGGTGAAATAAGATGGAATAACGAGGGGATGAACGAAATGAGCATCAGAGAAGATATAATAGAAGTAATGAAAGGGAAAAAATACAAACCAAAGCTAAAAGAGGAACTGGCGATTTATTTTAACTTAGGACAGAAGGAATTTAAAGATTTCTTCAATATATTAGAAGGGTTAGAAAGAGAAGGGGTCGTGATTAGGACAAAAAATGAAAAATATGTCCTAATTGATAACGACTATTTGGTTGTAGGCAATATAGAAGGAAATGAAAGAGGCTTTGGGTTCCTCATCCCCAAGATAAAAGAAAGGGATGATATATTTATCCCTGGCGAAAACATGAATGGAGCCATGCATGGGGATAAAGTTATAGTAAATATTACAAGAAGGGGACAAGGCGACAGAAGGGAAGAAGGAGAAGTACTCAAAATTTTAGAGAGAAATAAAAGGGCCATAGTCGGCACCTTTGAAGACAATCAAAGCTTTGGATTTGTCGTACCTGACGATAATAGAATAGGATACGATATATTCATCCCAAAATCCAGCACTTTAAATGCAAAATCAAAGCAAAAAGTAGTTGTTGAAATAACTAAATATCCCGAGCTTCGGAGAAGCCCTGAGGGAAAAGTAATTGAGATATTAGGATATTTAAGCGAAAAAGGAACAGATATACTGTCCGTCATTAGGCAATTTGATTTGCCGGAGGAATTTCCAGATGTAGTTCAAACTGCGGCAAAAAGTGCTTCGCAAGAGGTAAATGTGGAAGAAATCAAAAACAGAGTAGATTTAAGACATTTGAATACATTTACCATAGACGGATTTGACGCCAAAGACCTGGACGATGCCGTATCAATTGAAATGAAGGATAATGGCAATTATTATCTCGGAATTCATATTGCAGATGTATCCCATTATGTAAGGGAACGTTCCCCATTGGATAAAGAAGCCTTAAATAGGGGGAATTCTGTGTACCTAATAGACAGAGTAATACCTATGCTTCCAAAAGAACTATCCAATGGAATTTGCTCATTAAATCCAGGAGTAGATAGATTAACCCTATCAGTACTTATGGAAATAGATAAAAATGGGAAGGTTGTCGACCATGAGATTGTAGAGGGAGTAATAAACAGTAAGGAAAGGCTTGTCTATGATAGTGTTTCTGAATTCTTAGAAGACAATGATTCAAAGGTAAGGGAAGAACTATCAAATGTAAGCAGCGACTTAAAACTCATGGAAGAATTATGTGATATCTTGTATTCTAAGAGAGAAAAAAGAGGGAGTATCGACTTTGAATTTCCAGAAACAAAGATAATTTTAGATGAAAAGGGAATACCCCTTGAAATCAGGAAAGAAGACAGGAGAATTGCCAATAGACTAATAGAAGAATTTATGTTAGTCTGCAATGAAACTGTAGCGGAAAGGTTTTTCTGGGCAGAGCTACCATTTTTATATAGGATACATGAAGAACCTTCGCCGGAAAAGATGTCAAGTTTTAATAAATTAATACACAATTTTGGTTATTCCCTAAGGGGGCAGGAAATACATCCAAAGGAGTTACAGCGGCTAACTAAGGATATTAAAGGTACAAAGGAAGAGACCCTAATAAGCACTTTAATGCTAAGGTCTTTGAAAAAAGCCAAATACAGCAGCGAAGCAGACGAACATTTTGGATTGGCTGCCAAATACTATTCACACTTTACAGCACCTATTAGAAGGTATCCTGATTTGATGATACACAGAATAATAAAGTATTATTTAAATGGAAAGTTAAATAAACAAATTATTGACGGTCTTGAAGTGAGATTGCCAGAAGTAGCCGATCACACCTCAATGACAGAAAGAAGGGCGGAAGAAGCCGAAAGAGAAGTGGAAGATATGAAAAAGGCCCAATATATGGTTAAGTATATAGGGGAAGAATTTGAAGGGATTATATCTTCATTGACAAACTTTGGATTATTTGTTCAACTGGAAAATACAATCGAAGGCTTAGTTCATTTTACCAATATGTTAGACGATTACTATAATTTTGATGAGGAAAAATATCATATAATCGGCGAAAGAACAAAAAAAATATACCATCTAGGTGATGCTGTAAAAATTAGGGTATTAAATGCAAATCCAGTAAGTAGAAATATTGATTTTGAGCTAATCTAGGTTGTTGACACCAGTTTGGATATTTGCTAAACTAAGGTACAGAAAAGTGAAATGTGGTGAGAATATGAAAAAACAGGACTCAAAAACAATAGCTACTAATAGGAAGGCAAGACATGAATTTTTTATAGAAGATACTTTAGAGGCGGGAATAGCCTTGACTGGCACAGAAGTAAAATCCATTAGGCAGGGCAAAATTAATATAAAAGAAAGCTATGCATCAATTGAGAAAGGTGAAGTTTTTGTAAACAACATGCATATCAGCCCCTACGAGCAAGGTAATATATACAATGTGGATCCCATTAGAAAGCGAAAACTTTTGCTTCATAAAAGTGAAATTAGAAAATTAATGATAGCAACTACACAAAAAGGTTATACTTTGATTCCCCTATCCATATATATAAAAGGTGGACTAGTTAAGGTAGAACTAGCCATAGCAAAGGGTAAAAAACTCTATGACAAGAGAGAGGATATAGCAAAGAGAGATGCCGAAAGGAGAATGCTCCAGCATTCTTCAGAAAAGTATCAGTAGAGCTGTTTAGAGCTCTTTGGCTTAGTAGAATTGACAAAAAGTTAAAAATCTGCTATAATTAATTGCCAATAATAATTGGGGATGAATTTGGTTTCGACGGGGATATGGAATCAGGAGTAGCGAGTCGTTGTCGCCAAACAACGTTAAAAGTGGCAAACTAAATTAAACGCAAACGATAATTACGCATTTGCAGCTTAGTTAAAGCTGCTCGTTCTACCCGAGAGTCCCACGACTTGGAATAGAACGTCATTATAGTGGGGAACCGAGCCATGGAAAGCTTTGACTGTGGAACGGAATCTATGAAGCTACTGAAGCTTGAACCTTGTCAGTAGGGGTCAGGTGGAGGGAATGATAAATTACTGACTGCACTCGGAGAGACTCCTCAGGAAATGTTTTCGGACGCGGGTTCGACACCCGCCATCTCCATACATATTTAAAATTGAATACTCATATAATTTAAACCTCTTTTTACAAGAGGTTTTAGTTATTAAGGATGATTATTCCAAGAAACCTTGGGTATAAAAAACTTGAGGTAATCGAATAATCTTGGAGGGGGGTATTTTGTGGAATTCAAAAAAATTGGAGATAAATACGTGGTCAGATTGGATAAGGGAGAGGAAATAGTCGAATCCATAAAGGCCTTGGCAGTTCAGGAAGAAATTTCTTTGGGGACCATAACTGGCATAGGTGCCGTAGATAGGGTAAAAGTAGGAGTATACAAGTTAAATACTAAGGAATACTTTTCCAAAGAATACGAAGGAGATATGGAAATAGTTAATTTGGCAGGTAGTATCTCGCAAATGGACGGTGAGGTATATTTACATCTCCATATTGCCTTGTCAGATATTAGCTATGGTATATTTGGGGGTCATTTAAACCACGGATATATAAGTGCTACTGGAGAAATAATAATACAAAGTATAGACGGTAAAATAAACAGAAAGTATGACCATGAAACTGGACTAAATCTAATTGATTTTTATGAATAAAGTTGAAAGGATGATAAAGTGGAAAACGTTAACGATTATATTGTAGATGTATTTAAAAAAAGATACACATGTAAAGGGTATGACCCAGAAAAGAAAGTTTCAGATAAAGATTTCAATACCATAATGGAAATTGCTAGGCTTTCACCTAGTTCCATGGGATTTGAGCCTTGGAAATTTGTACTTCTTAGAAACAAAAAGGTATTAGATGAAATAAGGCCCATAGCTTGGGGTGCTCAAGCCGCCATAGATGGGGCCTCCCATATTGTACTCATCCTATCTAGAAATCCAAAAGATATGGAGCCAGGATCCGAATATTTAGAGTATATACAAAATGAAATACAAAACTACCCACCTGAAGAATTGGCAAAGAGGAAAGAAAGATATAAATCATTTCAGAAATCAGATTTTGATTTAAATACGGAAAGAACTTTATTTGATTGGATATCTAAACAGTCCTATATACCCTTAGCCAATATGTTGACGGTGGCAGCCATGCTAGGCATTGATTCAACTCCCATGGAAGGTTTTGATAGGGAGAAACTACATGAAATTTTTTCGAAAAACGGGGTGTATGACCCAGAACATTTTAAAATATCCACATTAATAGCCTTTGGATATACAAATAGAACCCATAGAGAAAAAACAAGAAGGCCCATGGAAGAGGTCTTTGAAGTGTTCGAATAAAATAAATAGGCCTAAGTCTTTGGTATAATTAAGACTTAGGCCCGTTATATTTTACGCCTTTTCGATAGTATCCATAAATACTTCTAGTGGTTGATTTCCAACGAATTCAAACTCATCGTTTATAACTATCTTTGGTACACTTGAAACATTAAATTGATCTGATAGGGCAGCAAATGTTTGAGCTTCTACCATTTCTGCACTTATGTTGGGATTTTCAAGTGCCAATAGATGGGCTTTTTCTACAGCTCCTGGACAATGTGGGCAGCTTAAAGTAACGAACACCTTGATATTTACAGGTTTATCTACCTTTGCAACTCTTTCTTCCAATTCTTTGGACAATGGGCTACCACTTCCAGATACTGAAAGTAAAGTGTTTACCAATGAATTTATCTCATGTCCTGCAGGTATACCAACAAATTTAATACCCCTATATTCCTTATCCTTGTCAAGAACAACTATGCTTGGTACATGGCTTACTTCGTACTTTTCTGCTAATTCTTTATCTGTGTTAAGGTCATATAATTTCAGACTTAATTTATCAGTAGTAGATACAACCTCCTCCAAGTAAGACTGTGTCTCTGGACAGGTCTCACATGGACCTTCTTTTGTAAATAGTGCCAGGGTAACTTCGTTATTCATCTTTTCAAAGATTCCCTTTAACTGCCCTTTTACTTCATCGTTTAAAAATGACATTTTACTCCTCCTTAAATTTAATTATAATATATTTAAATATTCGTTAGCAGACAAAGCACATTTTGCTCCATCAGCGGCAGAAATAATTATTTGTTTATATGGCGTATCTGTAGTATCTCCTGCTGCGAATATCCCCTTAACGTTTGTTTCACCATATTTATCGACGATTATTTCTTCTTTATCGTTTAGTTTTACCGTATTTTTAAAAGGCTCATTGGTAGGCAAATATCCAATTTCTACAAATACCCCTCTAGTTTCTATAGTATATTCCTCATTGGTGGATTTGTCTAGGACATTTATGGAATTTACACTTTTATCCCCTAGTACTTTCAGTATTTGAGTATTTAGTTTTATTTCTACATTATCTAATTGATTGATTCTGTCCACAAGAATTTTATCTGCCCTCAACTGACTTCTATGGACCACTGTAACTGTATTGGCTATCTTTGCCAAATCTATGGCTGCCTCTATGGCTGAATTGCCGCCGCCTGCAACTACAACATCTAGGCCAGTGAACAATGGGCCATCGCATATGGCGCAATAAGCTACCCCATTACCTGCAAATTGGTCTTCGCCAGGTACTCCTAATTTTTTTGGCTTACTGCCAGTTGCTATGATAACTGATTTCGCCTTATATACAGAATCATCGTCTAGAACAATTTCCTTTGTCTGAGAATCATCTGCCAATCTTAGCCTTTTAACTGAGGGACCTTCTAGAATTGGCAAATCTAGTTCCTTTACGTGGCTTTCAAATTGTTTCATCAAGTTTTCACCACTTATGGATGAATAACCTAAATAATTTTCTACTACGGAGGTGTCAATTACCTGTCCACCAACGTTTTTTGTTATTATGCCTATATTGTGACCTTTTCTCTTTGAATATAACGCAGCATTTAAACCTGCTGGTCCGCCGCCTATAATCAATATATCGTATAGTGTATTACTATCTAATTTGTTTTTTTCCTTCCCTGCAAAATTAATGCTGAAATCTAATGACATATTTTACCTCCTCTTATTGTTTTAATATTTTACTTATGGTTGATTCTGATAAATTGCCAAAAAGTTGGCCTAATTCTTTAAGGGACAATGTGGACTCCCGTCTAAATTGTTTAATAAGGCTATTCCTCGAAGGTTTATTGATTATTAATTCGTCAACAGATAAATGCTTGCAGTGGGCAATTTCATTGAGTTTATCAATTGCTTCTTCCATTGACTTTATACATTCACGCCCTTCTGTTCTATGAACTAGACAGTCATCCTCCTCATCTAAGGACATTAAATCCACCTCGTCGAGAATTCCTTCGATGGAAATAATATTATCAAAATAGCAATAGCTATTATATATATTGTCCTTCTCTTTAGCTCTTTTATGGATACTATCCAGGGTTTTCAGAAGGTGGCTTTTATCTTTAATAAGTATACTCTTATACCTATCTTTAAAAATTGAATCGGGATGATTTACATACATAGCATAGCTTATATTGACTCCTTTCATTATTTTAGAAATATCTGATCCATTGGAGCCAATAATCAAATGGTATTCATTGGAATTTATAAGACAATAAGCGTATAACTTAAACCCATTTACCTCTTTTGATAAAGCTAAAATAGATAGAAATTTATCCCTATCCTCATCGTTAGTAAATAAATTTCTATCAGTTGCCCCCAGTTGACTGATATAGTAAATCCCGTATTCATTTTTTACTCGAGCAGCTCTCGCCAATTTAATTCACATCCTCCAAAAAAATTATAATCCAATATAAAAGAAAAGTCAAGTACCGTCCCTATACTTTTTGAATTTTAATATTTCATTAATTTATTTATTACATACATGATAATTATAACCATATTATTTGAGGATAGATAGAAAATTTAAACTTTGGTGACGGTACTTGAATTTTTTCTCTCTATGTAGTATATTCTTTATGTGATTATATATTCATATATAATATAAAAACAGGAGGGATTATATGAAGTCTTTGTATGTCGTGTCAGTAATCACCATTATAGTGTCCTTTATTGTAAATAAGGATAAAACTATAAAGGGTTTAACAATTGGAAAGAATAAGTTTATGAATATTCTTCCAAATTATTTAAAGCTGTTAATCATCATTTCCTTAGTTTTATTGTTGTCGGAGAACTTTATAGTCACATATTTAGCTCAAGACAATATGATACTAGGTCTTTTGTCTAGTATAATTATTGGTTCAATAACCATAATGCCAGGTTTTATTGCATATCCTTTAGCAAAGATATTGCTCAATAAGGGAGTACCCTATATGGTAGTATCGGGATTTGTCACCTCACTGATGCTAGTAGGGCTAGTGACATATCCTGTAGAAAAGGAGTACTTTGGAAGAAAAGCAACCATATTGAGAAATATTGGTGGGATAACAATAGCTGCACTAATAGCCATAATAACAGGTATATTGTACGGGGAGGTGCTAATGTAATGGAAAAAGATATGAAAAATAACGGTATGGAAAAAAAGAAGATGGAAAAGAAAAGAAAGGCAAAAAGAGATTATTTGATATTTCTAGGATTTTTAGCTATATCTTTAATATCAAAGCTTAGTTCCTTTGATTTAGGAATTAGAATGTGGGATAATTTCCTTATATTTGCAAAGGACATGGTATTAATCTTACCTCCATCTTTTGCACTTATTGGTCTATTTGACGCTTGGGCAAAGAGAGAATCCATAGAAAAACACTTTGGGAAAACAAGTAGTCCCCTTAGATTTGTATGGTCTGTACTTTTGGCAATGACAACTGTTGGGGGAACCTTTGTGTCATTTCCATTGGCAAATGCCCTTTATCACAAAGGGGCAAAATATAGCTCTATAATGACATATGTGACAGCCTCATCACTATTTATGATACCCATGAGCATAATGGAGGCATCTATGCTGGGGATAAAATTTACTGCCATTAGGCTTTTAGCTTCATTGCCTTTTATAATAATAATATCCCTCTTATTAGAAAAACATCTAGAGAGCACTAACTACGTCCTTCCTTTAATGGAAAAATAATCTAGTATATAAATTTGCATAAAAAATGATAAATTCCCATGGATAGGGTATCAATCTAGTAACTATATAAAAGGAGGGACTTATAATGTCTAAGTATTTTGCAGAACCTTTCAAAATAAAAATGGTGGAGCCTATACGGGTTCTAACTAGAGAGGAAAGGGAAGAAAAGATAAAAGCTGCAAATTATAATTTATTTGGGCTAGATTCAGATGATGTGTACATTGACCTATTGACTGATAGCGGAACAGGTGCCATGAGTTCTGAACAGTGGTCCGGCGTAATGAAAGGCGACGAGGCTTATTCTGGATCTAGGAGTTACAAGAACCTAATAAATTCTGCTAAGGATATATTTGCCTATGAATATATCCAACCAGTTCACCAAGGGCGGGCAGCAGAAAAGGTCGTAATGCCCCTCTTATTAGGGCCAGGGAAATATGCCATATCCAACATGCACTTTGATACCACCAGGGCACATGTGGAAATTGCTGGAGCCAGAGCTATTGACTGCGTAGTGCCAGAGGCTTTAGATACCGTATCCTATAGCCCATTTAAAGGAAATATGGATATTCCCAGACTTAAAGAATTGATAAAAGAATACGGTAAAGAGAACATAGGAGTAATTATCATAACGGTGACTAACAATAGTGCAGGAGGGCAGCCTGTATCTATTGAAAATATCAGACAAACGGCAGAAGTTGCAAGAGAAAATGGAATTACAGTATATATCGATGCAGCTAGGTTTGCAGAAAACTCATATTTTATTAAAATGAGGGAGAAAGGATATGCAGATAAATCCATAAAAGAAATTGCCAGAGAAATGTTCAGCTATGCCGATGTATTTACCATGAGTGCAAAAAAAGATGCCATAATCAATATGGGCGGACTAATAGGAGTAAAAAATGACGGTGAGTTTTTTGAGTCGGTAAAGGCAAATACAATTCCATTTGAAGGATTTATATCCTATGGCGGCCTATCAGGCAGGGATTTGGAGGCCATGGCCATTGGTCTACAAGAGGGCGTAGACATCAATTTCCTAAGGTATAGAATAGGGCAAATGGAGTATCTAGCAGATAAATTAGAGAAGGAAGGTATACCATTCCAATCTCCAGTAGGAGGTCATGCAGTATTCCTAGATGCAAAGAAATTACTTCCCCATATTCCATATTACGAATTTCCAGGGCATACCTTGGCAGTGGAGTTGTACAAGGAGGCAGGCATCAGGTCCGTAGATATAGGCTCCTATATGATGGGAAATAATCCTGATACGGGAGAACAAATTGAATCAGAATTTGAGTTTACTAGGTTAGCTGTACCAAGACGAGTTTATACTCAGTCCCATTTAGATGTAATTGTGGAGGCTTTAATAGCCATAAAGAAAAGAGCAGATGAAATAACAGGCTACAGAATTACTTGGGAACCAAAGATATTAAGGCATTTTACAGCTAAGTTAGAGCCAATTAAAAAATAAACAGAATAGAAAAGCGGCATAGTCAGTTGTATGGACTATGCCGTATGTTTTATACAGATGCTATATCGTCTAAATCTAGTTTCAAGAATATAGTATTGTCAATGGGACTGTCGTTATAGGGGGGTATATCGTAGAAGCCCAAGTCCCTATACATTTTAATTGCAGTTTCCAGGAAAGGTAAAGTGTCCAATAGCATATATTTATACCCAATATCCTTGGCATCCTCGATAATTTTCAGGACCAATTCATGACCAATTTTTCTTCCCCTATACTCAGGTCTAACGTAAAGCCTTTTCATTTCACAGTTTTTATGGTCTAGTTTCCTTAGGGCGATACATCCTACAGCTTTATTTTCATAAAGTGCCAGGTAAAGCCTTCCATGGGGAAGACCATATTTTTTCTTTAAATCCTTTATTTCATCGTCATAATTTTGAATATCTAAGTAAATCTTAAACTCAGGATCATTTTCTGCTAGCATTGCAGTGTACTCATTGAAAAGATTAATAATTTCATCTGGATAGTCGTATCCATGAACCATATCCAAAGACATATTATCACCACCATAATAATTTATATAGCTTATATTACCCCTAAAGTATAGGATTGAACCTTTATTTTACTTTTATATCCTGTTCCTACTAGATAAATTTAATACAAAGTTTGCAATTTCCCAAAATTACTGATAAAATTTTTGTAAGGAAGGAAGTGGAAGTAGTGAATACAAACCATATGGTTTTCTACCCACAAGATGAGATGACGACAGTTTTGTTGCCAGTGACTACGGGTTGTAATTACAATAAATGCTCTTTTTGTGCAATGTATAAGGATGAAACATATAAGGAAGTTCCATACTCGGATATAGAGAACAACCTAAGAAATGGATACCTATATACAGAAAAGGTGTTTTTAACTGGTGCGGATCCTATGGCAATTGGATTTAAAAGAATGTATAAGATTCTAAAACTTATAAAAGAATACTATCCATATTGTGCTAGGGTGGCGTCTTATGGTTCTATTAGAAGCATTGCCAATTACACTATGGAAGACCTATCAATACTGCACGACGAAGGCCTTAGACTCTTATATATCGGATTTGAAACGGGAAGAGATGATATTTTAAAGCTCATGAAAAAGGGACACACAGCAAGCAGGGCAATAGAACAGGCGAAGAAGTTAAACGAGGCAGATTTGATGTTTGATACTATAGTTATGTATGGCATCGCAGGCAAAGGGCAATCAATATCCAACGCCATAGAAACTGCCAATATGATAAATGAATTTAGGACAAATAGAGTGATTACCATGAACTTAACGGTATTTAGTGGTACGGATTTAGATAGGATGATAAAAGAAGGTGAATTTATAGCTGCAGATGGGGCAGAAAGGCTATTAGAAATTAAAACCCTCATTGAAAATCTAAGACCAAATTCTCCAATGATATTTGACACTAGCCATCCTACAAATATTATCAGTATAAGAGGTACATTGCCAAGGGATAAAGATAAATTGTTAAAAGCATTGGAAAGGCCAAATATTTTAGTATAGATTGAAGATATATTTTATAGAATGTAGTATGACAATTTGACACAAATATATTTTAACTGAAAGGAACAGATGCAAATAATATGGAAAAGATTAAACTACAAGCTAAAAAAAATGGTATCAAAATGCTCAAAACAATCTTTATACTGTTCATTATAATTCTTATTGTTTTTACGGGAATGAAGGAAGTAAAATCAATAGATTTTGCAAAGACCATCATGACCATTAGAGGGCTTTCCCTTTTTAAGATACTGTTGTTTACAATATTGGGCATATTCGCCATTTCATCCATGAGTTTATATGACTTTTCAATAGTAAAACATCTGGAATTAGATATAGGAAAGATAACCGTATTTTCCGTCTCCTTTTTAGCAAACATAATCAACAATATTTCAGGTCTAGGGGGATTAACGGGGGCATCTATTAGGGCACTATTATTTAAAAAGTCTCTTGGAAATAAAAGTGACATTGTAGAATACAATTTATTATTAATACCAGCAACGGGAATAGGCCTTTCAATAATGACCTTGATTTCCCTTTTCAAGTATGATTTCGTACAATCTCTAGCGGATAAATACAGGTGGATTTATTTAATAATAACTGTTTTTCTTTTATATGGGATACTATATTTTCTCATAGATTGGATACTAGTATTGGTACGAAAGAAGAAAGGAGATTCATTAAATCGAAATAGAATTATTTTAAGGGGAAAATTGTTATTATATTCTTTAATTGAGTGGTTATCTGCCTTTTTATTATTTTTAGTCATTGTAAGGCAGTTTAATAAACTTATTGGACCATATACAGTATTTGCAATCTTTACCATAGGATCTGCCGTTGGGATTGCAAGTTTGCTGCCCAGCGGAGTCGGATCCTTTGATTTGTTGGTATTGCTTGGGCTCCAATATTATGGAATGGAAGCAGAAGAAGTGTTGGCAGTTTTAATATTATATAGGAGTTTTTATTATATATTGCCCTTAATAATAGGATTAATATTTACACTAGGAATACAAACACAAAAAGAAAATAAGTCCCCGGTGATTTTAGATTTACTAAAAATCAAGGATTTTATCAACAAGACATCTGGAATTACCAATTGGCTTTTGGCAATTCTAATTTTCACATCTGGGGCTGTACTACTTTTTTCGGCTTTGGTCCCTGGAATTATCCACAGGGTAAAACTGGCATCTAGGCTTTTGTCTTTCCCAATCTTACAGTTTTCAAGACAGTTGTCCATATGTATAGGGATTTTGCTGATGGCAGTAGCTAGAGAAATAAAAATGAAAGTAAAAAGAAGCTATAAGTTTACTATGTGGTTGTTGATTTTTGGGGCATTTCTGACATTAATAAAAGGATTGGATTATGAAGAGGCAATATTTCTTTTAGCAGTATCAGCCATACTCAAAATGTCTAAAAATAGTTTTTATCGAAAAAGTATTCCTATAGATTGGTTTCAAACATTTATTACATTATTATTTGCATTTATAGGTATTTTTTCTTATGCTAAGGTATCCCATATTATCATAAGAGATTTTTTGAAACTTGAATTCTTTAGGGTCGTACATTCTAATAGAATTATTTTACCTATACCAAATGGAGTTGTTTATTATGGGATTTTAATTGGATTTTTAGTTATATATGAATTGTCAAAAGAAAAGATATATAATGATGAAAAATACAAGGATTTTAACGAAGATGAACTAAATCGATTTTTAAAGGAATTTGAGGGCAATTTTCTTACTCACCTATTGTTTTTAAAAGACAAAAATGTATTTTGGTCAAAGGACCACAGAGTATTGATCCAATATGGAATAAGACATAACTTAGTCATAGTATTGGGGGATTTGGTGGGGGACTGTAGATTTTTCGAAGAAGCTTTAACTGACTTCCAAAAATTTATAGATATATATGGCTATAAATCGGCATTTTATCAAGTAAGCGAAAATTTATTACCCTTATATCACGATTACGGATACAACTTTTTCAAATTAGGGGAGACAGCATTGGTGGATTTAGAAGGGTTTGACATAATGAGTCCAAAATGTAGAGACCATAGGAATATCTTAAGGAGATTTGAAAAGGATGGATACGATTTTCAATTTTTAGAAGAAAGGTTTATAGGAGAAGATTTATATATATCCTTAAAGGGAATATCGGAGCAGTGGATTTACGGGAAAAGGGAAATGGGTTTTTCCCTTGGAAGGTTCCAAAGGGAGTACCTTGAAAAATCAAAAATAGGCATTGTAAGAAATGCTGAAACAAAAGAAATAATAGCCTTTGCATCGATTAACCCAAGTTACGACCACGGCGAATCTGCATCCATTGACCTAATGAGATTTAAAAATGACGTTCCTAATAATACAATGACATTTTTAATCCTTAATATAATACTTACTTTAAAAACCAATGGTTATAAGGTATTAAACTTGGGAATGGCACCTCTTGCTAATGTGGGAACTAGAAAGACTTCCCATTTAAAAGAGAAGTTAGCCCATGTAGTATTTAGGTATGGAAAACATTTTTATAGTTTTGACGGATTGAGAAATTATAAAAATAAATTTGCGCCTAATTGGGAAGGCAGGTATTTAGTATATGAGGATCCAAAATCATTACCTACTTCTTTGTTGGAGATAACTTGGCTGATACATTCAAAGTAACCATATATTTAAGTTTAATGGGCGAGGCATATAAGGAAAGGAGAAAAAATGAATAATAAGGATATTGAATTGTTAGCAAAGTGGATAAAAGAATCAGAATACGCCGTTATATTGACAGGGGCAGGAATGTCTACGGAAAGTGGAATACCTGATTTTCGCTCAAAGGACGGCTTATGGAAAAAAGTTGACCCAATGAAATTAGCAAATATTAGAACACTAATGGAGGATTATGATACATTTTATGAATTTTATAAGATGAGAGTTGGAATATTATCTGAGGCAAAGCCCCATGAAGGATATGAGATTTTGGCAAAATGGGAAGAAAGAGGATTAGTAAACAGCATAGTGACCCAAAATGTAGACGATTTTCATTTGTTGGCTGGAAACAAGAATGTATATAGGCTTCACGGCTCATTAAATGAATTTAGATGTAGTATGTGTGGAACAAAGGCAGAAAAAAAGGACTATTTGGAAAGGAAACCATGCCATAAATGTGGGGGGAACTTAAGGCCAGGTGTAGTATTATTTGGTGAGGGATTGCCTGAAGATACATTGCTTACATCCGTAGATGAAATGAAAAAGGCGGATTTAGTCATAGTAATAGGTACCAGTTTGACCGTATTTCCTGTCAGCCAATTGCCAGACATCACCAGCGGTAAAAAAGTGTATATAAATAGGGAAGCAAGTGGGAACAGTAAATTTGATTTAGTTTTTGAGTCTTCCGCAGGGGATGTATTGCAGGAAATAGATAAATTACTATAAAGGGAGAAAACAATGGAAAGAAAAATGCTATATGCCATATCCACTATAGAAGAGTTAGATGTAAATCAATTAAACGGCTTGGGTTTAGGTGTAGAAATACAGGATTTCGTAGAGCCTAATATGGACGAAGAAAAGAGAAACTCTCTTGTAAAAAGATATAAAGAAATGCTAAGAAATCTTAAGGGTTTAAAGGCAATTCATGGACCATTTCTCGATTTAAAACCTGCTAGCCCAGACAAAATGATTAGGGACATCAGTTACAATAGGTACTTGTATACCTTGAAAATAGCTAAAGAATTAGAAGTCGATTATTTAATATTCCACAGTCAGATAAACCCCTACTTAAATGAACCGAATTTAATGAAATTAAATAACAGACAGGCAAAGGAATTTTGGGAAGACATTTTAAGAGAGATGTTTGATTTTAAGGGCATCATTGTAATCGAGAACATCTTTGAGGAGACCCCTGATATGTTGATAGAATTAATAAAGACTATTGACATGCCAAATGTAAAGATAAATCTAGATATCGGTCACGCAAATCTAGGTACAGTTTCCCTTGAAACTTGGATTAGCGGGCTTAAAGATTATATTCTCTATATGCACATCCATTCCAATGATGGAAAATACGACTTACATGAAAGAGCTAGTGATGAAAAGATAAAAGAATTATACTCATTACTAGATAAATACAATATCAACCCAGTTCTATCCATAGAATACAAGGTGGAGGATTTAGAAAAGGAAATAAAGAGGTATTCATAGAAAACGAAAATAATCAGTAGGAGGAAGGATATGACAAGTATTATGATACAGGGAACCACATCTTCTGCAGGGAAAAGTACAATATGTACTGGGCTGTGTAGAATATTTAAAAAGGACGGATTTAAGGTATACCCCTTTAAATCTCAAAATATGTCCTCAAAATTTTATACCACAGAGGATGGAGGTAAAATAAGCACTGCTCAAGCGTTACAGGCCATGGCAGCAGGAGTAGAACCTCATCACAACATGAATCCAATACTTTTAATGCCAAAAACTGAGACGGGCTCAATGGTCGTCTTAAATGGTAGGGAAAAGGAACACATGGAGGCTGTAGAGTATTTTAAATTCAAGGCAGATTTGAAACCAATGATAAAAGAAATATATGAAAAAATAGAAAGTCAAAACGATATAGTAGTCATAGAAGGTGCCGGAAGCCCAGCGGAAATCAATCTAAAAGAAAACGATATAGTGAATATGGGTATGGCACAAATGGCGGATGCACCTGTTTTACTAGTAGCAGACATAGATAGGGGCGGTGTTTTCGCCTCCCTTTATGGAACTGTAATGCTGTTGGAAAAACATGAGAGGAAAAGAATAAAGGGCCTAATTATCAATAAGTTTAGGGGAGATAAAAGTCTGCTCGATTCAGGTATAAAAATGATTGAGGACCTATTAGATATACCAGTCATAGGTACAGTACCTTTTATCTCCATTGATTTAGCTAATGAAGATAGTCTCGACGATGTGGGTAAGGGATTGAATTATGAAAATCAAAATGGGGAAAAGATAGAGCAAGAGATAGACAAGTTGGCTGAAACCTTGAAGGGTAGCTTGGATATTCAATACCTATATAAAATAATGGGGTTAGAAGATACAAAGGCTCCATCAGTTCATTGGAAAAAAGGTGATAAAAATCATAGCAGTTAATATATTATTAGGATCCGCTTTGGACTTTTTGATTGGGGACCCATATAATTTTCCTCATCCAGTAAGGCTAATGGGCAAAATAATATCTTTTGAAGAGAGGATAGGAAGGAGACTTGCAAAAACTAGAGGCCAGCTAAAATTAGTCGGATTTATTATGGCCATCACAAATATCATTATTGGATTTTTTATTCCTTACTTAATACTGAAAATCATCAGGCCCCATAGGGTCCTCTACAATATGGTAGAAGTTTATTTTATTTACACTTGCATTGCTGCCAGATCCTTAGATGTTGAAGCTACAAAGGTTTACAAAGCCTTTGATTTTGGACTAGATGAAGCTAGAGTAAAGCTTTCATACATAGTTGGGAGGGAAACCCACAACCTAAGTGAAACGGAGGTCATAAAAGGGGCAGTGGAGACAGTTTCTGAAAATACATCTGATGGAGTTATAGCACCTCTCCTTTATATCTTCCTATTTGGAGCATCAGGAGGGTTTGCCTATAAATTTATAAATACTATGGATTCAATGGTGGGGTATATGAATGATAAATACATCCATATGGGATATTTTCCAGCTAAAATCGACGACATTGCTAACTACGTTCCTGCTAGGTTGACAGGGCTGCTGATGATTTTAACTTCCTATGGCAGATTTGATATATCCCGAGGTTTTAGAACAATGTTGCGAGATAGGAAAAAACATAAAAGCCCCAATTCTGCATATCCGGAAAGTGCAGTGGCTGGATTATTGGGGATAGAATTGGGTGGTGGCAATTACTACGGCGGTATTTATGTAGATAAACCGACCATTGGCGACAGTAAAAATTCTCCGACTAAAGTTCACATAAGAAATGCAATAGAAATCATGTACAAAAGTGAAATGTTTTTTTTGATACTATCTACAGCCATATTATTGGTTTTGTTTTAAATGAAAATATTTATACTAGAAAACCTTGTATTGAAATTTGTAATATGATAATATAAATATAGAAATTAAATAAATACTGTAGGTTCCTTAAAAGGAATAATAGGGAAATGGGTGAAAATCTCATACAGCCCCCGCTACTGTAAGTGATGATGAAATCAGCTTATGCCACTGGAGATATCTGGGAAGGTGCTGAAAGTAAAATGAGTCACAAGTCAGGAGACCTGCCTAATAGTATTGAATAAGCAACCTTCGGAGGGAAGGGGAGGCTGATTTATTTTGCTATTTTTGCAAATAATATATCCCTAATCTTTGATTGGGGATTTTTTATTCCCTCAAATAAAAAAAGAGGAGGAAACAAGTAAGTATGAAAAGAATTTTATTGTTAGTTCTATCACTGATTTTAGTGGGCACATTCGCAATCGGGTGTGAAAAAAGCGGAGACATGCCCACAGGCGTTGTTGATGAGTCAAAAGATGCAACTGATTCTTTTACAGACGAATTTGGAATAACTATTGATGAAAATACTATTACCTTTGTCGATGGTCGTGGTGAGGCGGTTACAGTTGACAAAAACCCCAAAAGGGCCATAGTGTTATTTGCATCCTTTGTGGATATATGGATGAGAAATGGAGGCGACATGGTCGGGATGGTGGAGCCGTCAAATGAATACTATATGCCGGGGACAGAGCATATAGAAACTCTTGGGAAGCAAGGCTCCATAAGTTTAGAAAAAGTTATCTCGCTAGAACCAGATTTAGTTGTCCTTAGCTATAATACTGGTTCCCATCATGACTTATTTCCAGCTCTGGAGAAAAACAATATCCCTATAATGGTGTTAGATTATCGGCTAAAAGAAGACTATTTCAAAATATCCAAGATTTTTGCTGCAATTAACGACAGAATGGATTTATATGAACAAGATGCACAGATGGTTAAAGAGGAAATAGAAAAAATAATGAGCAATGTCCCTAAAGATAAAGGGGTTAAGGTCTTAGGCATGATGGCCACAAAAAATGTCATAAGTGCTTTAGGTTCAGATACAACCCTTGGAGAAATGTTTAAGGATTTAGGTGCTATTAATATTGCCGACGGTTCAAATGGACAGCTTAGCGACAAGAACTTTAGTTTAGAGAAAATATTGGAAGAGGACCCTGATTTCATCTTTGTACAGGCCATGGGATCAGATATGGATGCCATTGAGGAGAGGATAAGGAGCGATGCTCAATCAAATCCTGCATGGAACTCCTTGAAAGCTGTGAAAAATGACAACTATATAGTGCTGGATAAGGAGCTATATACTTATAAAGCGAATCATAGATATGCAGAGGCCTACCGAGGTTTAGCAGAAATCATGTATCCTGAAGTATTTAAATAGAAATGAGATATTAATATAGAAAAGGAGCAGGCTATGATCAAAAATAGAAAGATTACAATAAACAAAGATACAATAATTGCCATACTTATTCCACTTTTCATAGTCAGTTTTTTTCTGAGTCTAGGAAATGGGGCAGTAAAAATATCACCAGTTGGGATAATTAAATCTGTCCTATATGATAAAGGCAGTGTAAATTATCAGATAATATGGAATGTAAGGCTACCTAGAACCATAGTAGCTGCTCTGGTGGGGATATCATTATCCCTATCAGGTGCCATACTTCAAGGGATAATGAGAAATCCCCTAGCAGGTCCCAATATTATAGGGGTGTCATCTGGGGGAGGTTTTTTTGCCTTCATTATTTTAATCGTCTTTCCCCACTACTATTATTTAGTTCCAATAGGTGCATTTCTAGGTGCTCTATTTGCCACATTATTTATCTATTCCTTGGCATGGAAGGAAGGAGTTCTCCCTACTAGGCTAGTATTGGCAGGGGTGGCTGTATCCTCTCTATTTGGTGCAGGAACCAATGCCCTGATGACTTTTTATCCCGATAGAGTTCATGGGGTCCTGGGATTTATGGTAGGCGGTTTATCGGCAATTACCTGGAAAGAAGTAAGGACAATACTTCCATACGTAAGCCTAGGTACAACACTTATACTATTTTTGCCAGGTAAATTAAATATACTTATGCTGGGAGATGAGGTATCCACTGGATTGGGTCTGAAAGTAGAAAAAACAAGATTCATTTTAATTATAATTTCGTCACTATTGGCAGGCTCAGCAGTATCAGTAGTGGGTCTATTGGGCTTCGTTGGACTAATCGTGCCTCATATGGTTAGGTTATTCATAGGCTCAGATTATAGATACCTTTTGCCAGGGACTATATTTTTTGGGGCCTCTGTAGTTATGATCTGTGACACTCTATCTAGGATTTTATTTGCACCGGCAGAGATACCAGTAGGAATTATAATGTCAGCATTTGGAGCACCATTTTTTCTTTATTTGCTAAGGAAAAAGGAGGCGGTATAATAATGGCTATGGAAACTAGGAAACTGGAGATTAGTTATGGGGATAAACATGTACTAAAAGAAATCGATTTCAAAGTGGAGAACGGTCAGATAGTTACCATAATCGGGCCCAATGGTTCAGGGAAAACCACACTTATTAAGGCCCTATCAAGATATATAAAGGCCCAGTCAGGTGATATATATCTTAGGGGAAAGGATATATACTCTATTCCAACAAAGGAGATAGCCAAAGAAATGGCCATACTACCCCAAGTAAAGCACGTGTCTGCAGATATTACCATAGAGACATTAGTAGCCTATGGTAGATATCCCCATCTAAGGTTTGGGCAGAGAATGGGAAAGGAAGATAAAGATATAGTAGATTGGGCCATTGAAAGAACTGGACTAAAAGAATTAAGAGGTAGGTATATAGGCCAGCTTTCAGGAGGTGAAAGTCAAAGGTGTTGGATTGCTATGGCATTAGCTCAAAATCCGAGGGTTCTAATATTAGATGAGCCAACAACCTACCTAGATATATCCTACCAACTGGAAGTATTGGAATTAGTGAGGGAGCTAAATCAATCCCTAGGCATTACTGTAATCATGGTATTACACGACCTTAACCAGGCCGCTAGATATTCAGATAAGATTTACGTCTTAAAAGAAGGCCGTATTAGGCAATATGGAAGCCCTGAAATCATAATAGAGAAAAGATTACTCGAGGAAGTGTTTAGAATAGAACCTCACATCTACCAGGATAAGGTAAACGGATGTCCATATTTTATACCACACAAGATCATATAAAGAAGGTGATGCAATGGAGCATGGTGGAGATTTAATATCCTATGAAAAGTATTATAAGGGAAAATTAATAGACTATAGCAGCAATATAAACCCCCTTGGGCCGCCTAGAGGTCTAAGGAATATATTGGCAAATGGCTTCAATAATATTCAAGCCTATCCAGATATAAAATACAGGGAGCTAAAGGCATCCATATCAAACTATTTAAAATGCAAAGTGGAAAATGCAGTAGTAGGTAACGGTGCTGTTGAATTAATCGATAGCTTTACATTATTGGCTAAGAGAGTTATTGTATTTATTCCATCTTTTTCCGAATACGAAAAAAGAGCCACAATTAATGGTAAAAAAGTAATTAGGATACCATACCGTGATTTTAATGTAGATATGGGTGCCTTAGAAAACGCAATTCAAAATGGAGATTTACTGATAATTGGCAATCCCAACAACCCTACTGGGCGTAGGATAGACAAAATAGAACTACTGGCAATCTACAATTTAATAGTTAGTTCAAAGGCATACCTATTACTGGATGAGGCATTTTTCGAATTTTGTCCCGATAGTTACGACAGTATAGAATTGTTTAAGAAATTTAAATATGAAAATCTAGGGATTATCAGGGCAGCCACTAAGTTTTTTGCCTTGCCCGGCATTAGACTTGGCTATGGATGTACTTCATTGACATTGGCAAAAAAAATATCGGAAATTCAACTGCCTTGGAGTGTAAATTCCCATGCAGAATTGGCAGGAAAATATATCTTTGATAATGAGAAATATATAAGGGAAAGCAAGGAATATATAAATGAAGAAAGAAAGTATCTTTATAAAGAGCTGTCGAAAATATCCAGGATTAAATTATTTTATACAGAGACCAATTATTTTCTAATAAAATTAATAGATTTAAACGAGGAATATGTATTTGACTTCTTTCTTAAAAGGGGAATAGTAATTAGAAAATGTTCCAGCTTTATAGGGCTCGACAATACTTATATCAGGGTGGCTATAAAATCTAGGGAGGACAACAAAAGGCTTATAGGAGTATTCAGGGAATTGGAGGTGGCAGCATGAAATCCATGCTGATTACAGGACCTTCGAGCAATGCAGGTAAAACTATTGTCTCTTTGGTCATAACTAGGGCTATTGCCAATAGGGGATACGAGGTATCAGCATTTAAAACTGGTCCAGATTTTATAGACTTGAAGTATTTAGAAATTGCATCAAAAAAAAGAGCTGGGAATCTAGATATGCACCTTATGGGAAGGGATGGAATAAGAGACTCCTTATCTATGAATCATGGTGAATATGGAATAGTGGAAGGTGCCATGGGTTACTTTGATGGTATATATAATGGCTTTGAAAATTCCAGTTATGATATATCTAGAGAACTAGATATTCCTGCAATCCTAGTATACAAACCTAAAGGAGAGATGTTTTCCGCCATTCCTAAAATAAAGGGAATGGTTGGCTTTCCAGGATCTAAGGTTAAGGGGATTATTTTAAATGAAGTAAATGAGAGGATTTACGACCTATTAAAGGAGAAAATAGAAGAATATATAGATGTGGAAGTTTTAGGCTACCTACCTAAGGATAGTAGGCTAGAACTAGAAAGCACATATCTAGGGCTTATTTCACCCCATGAAAAAAACAGTTATGTCTATGATTTTATATCCAGGGCTGCGAATATTGCAGAGAAAACCGTGTCTATAGATAAAATCCTAAAGCTAGCCAGTGAAATTCAGGTAAAGCCCTATGTATATGAGAAGAAAAGAGATATAAAAGTCGCCATAGCCTATGATGAGGCTTTCAACTTTTATTACAATGAAAACTTGAAGTTACTGGAAACTATATGTGTGGTAGAATATTTTTCACCTATTAAAGACAAGAAGGTACCAGAAGCGGACCTTATCTACCTTGGAGGGGGCTATCCTGAGCTTTACAAAGAAGAGTTGGCAGCCAATAGGAGCATGATAAAATCAATCAGAAATAAGGCAGAAAGCGGTACCTTTATTTTAGCAGAAGGTGGTGGGCTTATGTATCTATTGTCCTCCATAGAAGGATATAACATGTGCAATATATTTAAGGGATATAGTCAGATGACAAATATGCTACAAAGATTTGGCTATGTAAATATGGAGCTAAGAGAAGGCACGATACTAGGGGAAAAGGGAGATATAATAAGGGGACATGAATATCACAAGTCTACCATAGGTATAGGTCATAAGCCCTTATTCAATATTTCCAAGCCAAGGGATAACAGTAATAGTTGGGAATGTGGATATAGCTATAAGAATGTTTTGGCATATTACCAGCATATTAATTTCCTTGGAAATAGAAAGGCCCTAAACCATCTGTTAGACAGTATAGAGAACAAGAGAAAAGAGGGATAGAATTGTATATTAAGAACCCAGTGGAAATAGAAAATAAAAGTATGGATATTATAGAACAGGTTATGGATGATACCAATTTTACTGAAGGGGAAATGATAGTAGCCAAAAGAATGATACACACAACTGGAGATTTTGACTATAGAAATATAATAGAGTTTAGAAATGATTTTCTAGAGGAAGCGAAAAAAGCTATCAAGGAAGGTAAAACCATATTTACAGATACTAGAATGGCCTTTATGGGGATAAATAAACCTGCCCTAGGTAAGGCCAATTGCGAATTAAAATGCTATATTGACGATGAAAGAGTATTCAAACTATCTAAGGAATTAGATACCACAAGATCAGCCAGTGCAGTAGACCTGGCAGTTAAGGAAGGGGTTGATATATTTGTCATAGGAAATGCACCTACTGCATTATTTAGAGTCCTAGAATTATATAAAGAAGGCAAGGTCAAGCCTAGGTTTATAGTAGGGGTACCAGTAGGTTTTGTTGGAGCTGCAGAATCAAAGGAATATCTTAGAGAATTCAATATACCGTCCATATCTACTGTAGGCAACAAGGGAGGGAGCAATGTAGCTGCATCTATAATCAATGCCCTTTTATATATGGTAGTAGGCAGATAGGAAGGAAGATAAAATGATTAGGATAATAGGTAAAAAAAACAAGGTATGTCTAAGAGAGACATAATAGCTGTTTTAGGGCCATATTCCAAAGAATATAATAAAGCTATGTTTTGGGAATATAATCCAAAATATTGTATAATGAAAGATAGTGGAGAGAAAGGTGGAACATTAGAGAAACTATTGGCCTGTGAAGATTTAGGCATAATTCCAATAGTCATAGGAAGGGAATCGGAGGAAGGGATAATAGATTTAGACCTAGTAGAAAGGTCCATAAGAAAAACATCGGAAGGTGGTAGACCAAGTGGAGAATTCATATAGATTTTTTAGAAATACTGATTGCAAATATTTCCCCTGCCATAATGTAGAAGATAGTGAGGAATTTAATTGTATGTTTTGCTACTGTCCTTTATATCTACTAGATGACTGTGGTGGGAAATATGTCATTAATAATGGAGTTAAAGATTGTTCAAATTGTCTTATACCACATAGGCCAAAAGGTTATGATTATATACTTAACAAATTAATTGAAGCTAATAACTCAAAGAAGCAGAAATAAATTAGAGAGGTATAATAATATGAATATAATAAGAGAAACATTGGATAAAATTATTCCAGCTGATACTAAGGCAATGGAGAGGGCTAGGGAAAAATGGGATGGTCTAATCAAGCCAATAGGAAGCCTTGGAAAACTGGAGGAAATAGGGATAAAACTATCTGGAATTACGGGTAAATTAAGCAATGCTATAGATAAAAAGGCCATAGTTGTCATGTGTAGTGACAATGGAGTAGTAGACGAAGGAGTAAGTGCTGCCCCTCAATTTTTTACTAAGGTCCTAGCGGAGAATATGTCAAAAGGAATTACAGGGGTGGCCACCCTGGGGAAGTTTACCAATACAGATATTATTCCAGTTGACCTTGGGGTGATAGGTGAAATAAGGGACCCAAGGGTCATAAAGAGAAAGATATCTCATGGCACAAAAAACTTTACCAAAGGACCAGCAATGACTTACAGTGAGGCAATAAAGTCTATAGAAATCGGCATAGAAATAGGGGACGACCTATATGAGAAAGGATATGATATATTAGGCACTGGAGAAGTAGGTATAGGTAATACTACCACATCAGCCGCTGTACTTTCAGTTCTGGCGAACCTAGACGTGGCTATTACTTGTGGAAAAGGGGCAGGGCTTACAGAAGAGCAATATTTAAATAAAAAAGATGTTATAATAAAAGGTATAGCAATAAACAAGCCAAATAAAGAAGACCCTATAGATGTAATATCAAAGGTGGGGGGATACGATATTGGTGCAATGTGTGGACTGTTTTTATCTGCTGCCAAAAACCAAATGCCTATAGTAGCAGATGGTTTCATATCTACAGTGGCAGCTTTATGTGCCACGAGGTTAAACCCACGTGTCAAAGAATATATAATAGCTTCTCATCTCTCTGCCGAACCAGGGGCGGTTCAGGTGATGGAAGAATTGGGGTTAAGTCCAATGTTGGACTTAGATATGCGACTGGGAGAGGGATCAGGCTGTCCCCTGGCATTTCAAATAATCGAAGCAGCACTTTATACATTTGAAAATATGGGTACATTTGAGAAAGTGGATTTAAGCAGCGAAACATTGATAGATATTCGAAAGGAATAGGTCGTGATAAGATGATTACATTGATTACAGGCGGTGCCAGATCGGGGAAAAGCACTTATGCGGAGAGCATTTACAAGGGAAAAGAAGATGTAGTTTATATAGCCACATCCAGGGTATTAGATGGCGAAATGGAGGAAAGGGTAAAGCTTCACCAGAGCTCTAGGCCAGTAGTGTGGAGGACCTATGAGGGGAATTACAATTTAAGAGAATCCCTTGGAGATGAGGACAACTATTTACTAGACTGTATTACAGTACTTACATCAAATATAATGTTCGATATTACTAGAGACATGGATTATATAGACTATAAGATTCAAGAACAAATAGAAAACAAGGTAGTGGAGGAGCTGGAAAACTTGATAATTGAGATTAGGGAAAGAAACCATAACCTAATACTAGTTACAAACGAAGTGGGATATTCCATAGTACCAGAACACCACGTGTCTAGAGTCTTTAGGGACATACAAGGGAGGGTAAACCAAAGAATCGCCGCAATGGCAGACAAGGTTTATTTGGTATGCTGCGGCATACCGGTGACCATAAAATGATAAAGGGCCTGATACTTTCATTGCAGTTTTTTTCTCGCATTCCTATTAATGTGGATATAGAATTTCAAGAGAAGAATATAGGATATAGCATATTTTTCATGCCATTGGTGGGGGCCTTAATAGGTGGAATAGGAGCAATCATCTATAATGTGTTTTATCCATACAATGGACTTGTAGCAGCGTTTTTGACCTTATTCATTAGCATTGTCTTGACGGGGGGACTTCATTTAGATGGATTATCGGATACATTGGATGGCTTTATGTCGGGAAGTGATAGGGAAAGAACCATAGAGATTATGAAGGACAGCAGAATAGGTGCCTTTGGAGTGATGTCAATAGTATTATTGATATTATCAAAGTTTACATTTATATATGCCATGCCAAGGTCTTTTTTACCTATAATCTTGTCCTTTGCCAATAGCAGATTGGTGGTAAGTCGATTAATAGCATATAAAAGAAATGCAAAGGAAGATGGTCTTGGGGAGTTATTTCGCAGGAGCAGTCCAAGAAAACTTGTCAATATATCTACTCTTATTTATGTAGTTATATTAGTCTTAATCAATATCAAATATTTAATTCCTTTATTTATGGCTTATTTACTAGGGGAATATGTATCCTTTATATCATATAAAAAGATTGATGGGCTTACAGGAGATGTGTATGGGGCCATTATAGAATTGGGAGATCTTATATCCCTATTGGGGTTCTTTATAATACTAATTTTAGGAATATGAATGTCATTAACTATACTTATAGGGGGAGCAGCACCTATAATTATTTCTTATTTCATTAGATTACTCCGACAAAATAAGGTATATTAATATTGCGTTAGAAAATTACTAAACTTTTAGCAAAGGAGAATGATAATGAATAAGAAAATACTATTAATTATCTTATTGATTTTTAGTATGGTAATTTACACTGCCTGTACAAAAGAAGATACAAAGGTCGATATACCTCCAGTGGGAGATGTTGGAGAGAGTATAGATGATGATGCACAGGTAGGAGATACACAAGAAAAGTTAGACTTTAACGGAATGACTATGAATGTAGTCACCACTTCGGAAAAATATGTGGAATTATTTGATGCTTTTGCTGCGGAAGTAAACGCAAAGGTTGAATTTTTGTCCATGAGCAGTGGCGAAGTAATTGCTAGAATTGAAGCTGAAGGTGGAAAGCCTATGGCAGATTTGTGGTTTGGGGGCGGTGTAGACGCTTTTATGGCTGCAAAAGAATCAGGTCTACTGGAGCAATATAGGCCAATAGAAATAGATAAGGTTGACAGTAGATTTGTTGACCAGGATGGATATTGGAGTTCTAAAGGATTGACAGTGGTTGGGTTTTTAATCAATGAAGAATTACTAGGAGAAAAAAACCTGCCAATACCAAGTACATGGGCTGAAATCGCAGATCCTATCTATAAAGATGAAATTATAATGGCAAACCCAGCCATATCTGGGACAAACTACGGTGCTGTTAAAGGCATCCTAGATATGATGGGAGAAGACAAAGGATGGGAATATCTTTCAAAATTAAATGACAATATACCATTCTACGGCAAACGAGGTAAAGACCCAGAGGAAAAAACAGTGGCAGGTGAATTTGCCATAGGAATAATTCCAGCAGATAAGGGTTCCTTTGATGTAGCAGAGAAAAATAACCTTTCTGTGGTATATCCTGAAGATGGAATAGCTTGGGTACCTGAAGGTGTGGCCATTTTCAAAGGTGGAGATGGGGTTGATATTGCAAAGGCCTTTATCGACTATATGTTAAGGGACGAAAACCAAAAGATTCTATCGGAGCTGGATGGAAAAGATAGCGCACAAATGATTAAAGATGGAGTTTCTGGATACGACCTAGGGCTTCCAAAGGAAAGACTTATAGATCAGGACATATCTACATTTGGTTCAATGAGGGAAGAAATTTTAAATAAGTGGGAAGAGTTGACAAAGGGAAAATAAGCTAGGTGAAAACAAATGGGTGTTAGGAAAAAGACTTTAGATTTCTTAGATTTGGCATTTAAGTTACTTGTAGCTATGGTGGTTTTAGTCTTTGTATTATACCCATTTGTAGCAGTTTTTGGCAAGGCATTATATAGGAATGGGAGGCTCAATTTTTCAGAATTTCTATTTCTGAAGGGTGAGCTTTTTCTAGTAAAGAATTCCATAGTTTCTGCTACTTTAACCGCCTTTTTGAGCACATTATTTGCGCTTTCCATAGGTCTTATGACTTTTTTTGCTAGTTCAAGACAGCGGAAGATTATAATGTTCATTTTATTGCTTACGATGGTGTCACCTCCCTTTATTGGTTCTTTGACCTATATAGAGTTGTTTGGGAGAAATGGCCTTATAACAAAACAAATATTAAAACTCTCTATTAACCCATATGGGTTGTGGGGTATAGTATCTGTACAGACCCTAGGATTCACTTCTTTAAATGCGGTACTATTAATGGGGTATTTGGATGCCTTCGACAATACTATGATAGAGTCTGCCAGATCACTTAAAGCAAACACTACTAGCATATTGTTAGATATTGTAATACCTATAATAAGGCCTGCTATTGCAGTATCGTTTTTGCTTAGCTTCATCAGATCCATGGCAGATTTTTCCAGCCCCATGATAATAGGCGGGGCTTATAACACCTTAGCGACTGAGGCCTATCTATCCATTATAGCAAAGGGAAATTCCCCAAGGGCATCTGCCATGTCTATTATATTATTTATTCCATCTATATTAGTTTTCCTCGTATACACTTATTTTTCCAAGCAAGAACAAAGGGCCTCAAAGAGCTCAAGAGATACCAAAGGGGAACTAAAAAAGACGGGATTATATTATGCAATAATGGTATTAGCATTTTTCTTTATATTATGGGTAATAATACAGTATTCCGCCATATTTTTAGCAGCTTTTACAGATAAATACAAGGGAGACACATACTTTACATTTGAAAATATTATAAATAGCATACCATATCTAAAAGACAGCTTTATTAGAAGTATATTATATTCCATAATAGCAGGAATACTTTCCAGCCTAATAGGATTGATACTATCTTATTACTCTTATATAAAGAATATTAAATATATGAGGGTATTAGATTTTATTTCAAATATGCCTTACATAGTACCAGGGACGTTTTTTGGTCTAGGATATATCTTTGCCTTCAATAAATGGCCTCTTGAATTGACGGGGACAGGCTTAATCGTAATCCTAAACCTGATCTTCAGGCAAATTCCCATGTCCATTAGGACAATTCAAAATAGCATGACCCAAATAGAGAAGGCTACATTGAACTCGGCCAAGGACTTAGGAGCTCATAGTCTAGATATATTAAAGGATGTGGTATTTCCCATGACTTATTCAGGGTTATTTTTATCCTTTTCCAATGCCTTTATATCTTCTATGACTACCATAGGTTCCATAATATTTCTAGTATATCCTAGCAAAAAACTAGCGACCTTAGTGCTGTTTGATTTGGTATCCAGTGGGAAATATAAGCTAGCATCTGTATTATCTGTGGTCATAATAATTATATGCCTATCGGTTAGTTTGCTGTCTTATAGAATACTTAATAGGGGTAGAGAAAATGTTTCTTGAAATTAAAAATCTAACAAAAAAATATAATTACCTAGAAGTGGTGAAGGACATCTCCTTTTCCATAGAAGAAAAGGAAATAATTTGCATACTTGGTCCCTCTGGATGTGGGAAAACTACCATACTTCAGGCCATAGGAGGTTTTATAGATATTGATGGTGGTGGGATAATATTAAATGGCAAAAACATTGAAAAATTAGATGCAGAGGAGAGAAATATAGCAACAGTTTTTCAATCCTATGGTCTCTTCCCCCACAAAACCGTTTTGGAGAACATAATATATGGCCTCAAATTTAGAAAAGTAAAGAAAAGAGAGGCTGTATTAGAAGGAAAAAGGATGCTAGATATTTTAAATCTAAGGGGATATGGGGACAAAAGGGTAACTGCCTTATCTGGAGGAGAGCAACAAAGAGTTGCCTTAGGACGTGCATTAATAGTAAAGCCTAAATTGTTACTTTTAGATGAACCATTTTCAAACTTAGACACCAAGTTGAGGATAAGCATGAGGGAAGAGCTTCTCAGAATAAGGGAAGTCTTTAACATAACTATGCTATTTGTCACCCACGACCAAGAGGACGCCTTTTCCATAGCTGATAGGATAATCTTGATGAATAAGGGAAGGATTGAGCAAATAGATTCGGCAAGGTCATTGTATTTTAATCCAAAATCGGAGTTTGCATTAAAATTTATCGGGTCATCAAATATAAAGGATGGATATTTTGTCAGGCCCGAGTCCATAAAAGTCACCAGCCACGGTGGAAAAGAGGCAAGAGTTATGGATAAAACTTTTAAAGGCTCATTTATGGAGTATATAATAAAGTATCAGAATAGTAGCTACCTTATGTACAGACTCAACAATGAAGAAGAATTACAAATTGGCAGTAAAATATATATAGAAATGGGTAAGAAGAAAATATGAAGATATTACATGTATTGGCACAATTGCCGACAAGGACGGGCTCAGGAGTTTATTTCTCTAACATGGTAGAGGAATTTAAGAGATATAGGCATACACAGAAAGCAATATTTGCCTATCAAGGAGAAAATCAATGGGATATATTAGGCAGAGAAGACCAATATCCCGTAGAATTTAAGACCAAGGAATTGCCTTTTCCCATAGTAGGTATGAGTGATGTAATGCCATATGAGAACACCTTATACTCGGATATGACGGATAATATGATAGATTTGTGGAAAAGGGCCTTTAGTAAAAGGCTTATGGAGGCCAAAGAAAGCTTTCAACCAGATATTGTATTTGCCCATCATTTATGGATATTGACATCTATGGTAGTTGAAATATTTCCCGATACCATTGTCATTGGACTTTGCCACAATACGGATTTGAGGCAGGCTAGGATGAACCCCTCCATAAAGGACAGATACGTAGATAAAATAGATAGCTTAGGCTATATTTTTTCGGCATCAGACCAACAAAAAGACGAGATTGTAGAGATATATGGCATAGATAGGGAAAAAATAATAGCTGTAGGTGGAGCTTTTAATCAAAATATCTTTTATCCACCGGAAAAAAAAGATTACGATGAAAAGATCAGGCTAGTATATAGTGGGAAGATTGACCCTTCAAAGGGCATATATGAATTAATTGACCTTTATAAGTCTCTAAATATGGAGGACATAAGCTTAGACATTATTGGAAGCCCCAATGATGAGAATAAAAGCAGAATTGAGAAATCCATAGCTGGGCACAGGAATATAAAAATATATAATGTGAAGGACCAAGTGGCATTGGGAGACGAGCTAAGAAAAAAGGATATATTTATAATGCCCTCTTATTATGAGGGCTTGGGGCTGATGGCAATCGAAAGTTTAGCCTGCGGCCTATACACTGTGACTACGGAAATAGAGGCTCTAATGGCCCTATTGGGGGACAAGGTAAAGAAATCGGGAGTTATTGAATATGTACCTTTACCTAGGATATACGATATTGACAAGCCTCTTGAAGACGATATACCTGACTTTAAGGAAAAGCTGAGAAAGGCCATATTGCTGCAGATAGATAAAATAAGGGGAAAAAAAGAATTTGACAAGGAGATAAAGGAAAAAATCAAAGAATTCTCCTGGGAAGGTCTAGTGGCTAATATGAATAAAATATTATCCCAACTAGAAGCAAGGGAAGATCAAACAAGATAGGATGCGTGTTGTCATGGATATAATAATGGTGAGGCATGGGGAGTCTGAAGATAATGTCGTTAAAGTATTCAGCAGACATGATATAGGGCTTACGGAAAAGGGAAAAAGCCAAATATTAGATGCAAAGGCTAGATTGTCTAGATATAATTTTGAAAAGGTATATTTTAGTCCCTTTGATAGAACTATTGAAAGCTTAGATATTTTGGGCTTGCAGGGTAGCCTGGAGCCAAGGATAAGAGAAATAAACTTTGGCATCTTTACTGGAAAGACCTACGAAGAAATACTTGAAATGTATCCCTCAGAGTCTAAGGCATGGTTAGACGACACCAATAATTATAGAATACCAGAAGGAGAAAGCCTGTTGGATGTCTATATTAGGGTGGTAGATTTTTTAGAAGAAGCTTTAAAAACAGATGAGGACGTTCTTTTAGTCACCCATGATTGCGTCATAAGGCTTGCCCTGTGTTGGGTATTTGACGAAATGGATTACTTTTTTAAATTCAAAATAGATAATGGCAGTATAACAGTGATTTCCATAGACAACAAATTTAAATTCATAAAAAGTTTAAATAATTGACCGAGGTCAATTATTTTTTTCTTTACCCATGCTAGAATATGATTAAGAAAATAATTTGTAAGGGGAGATATAATGAAAAAGTTTTATGAGGCAAAAGAAAAGAACTTAAATATGCTAAAACAGTATATACCTGTAGTTGCTAGGGTCCATGGTGGAGCTCATCCAGAATTCTACGATGTGGCAAAAGTATTTGGTAATGTACTTGATAAACTAGATGATACTAGTATAGAAATATTAAATCTATCTGAAGAGTTTAAATCAATACGTGAAATTACCAACAATTATTCAGTACCGGATGACGTATGTGAAAGCTATGAGGCAGTATACGTTATGATAGATGAATTAGATAAGGCATATCATAGCTAAATGAAGGCATAATAAATAGGGAGGTGGAACATGCAAAAAATAATTTTAAGAAATAAGAATTATATAGCCTTTATAAATGGAGCCTTAATAGCCATAGGATTTATATCTAAATGGACAGCAGGAAATATGGATGTATTTGTAGGCTCCCTAATTGCTGCCTCCATAATTGGGGTAGCCCCAATTATAATCCAGGCATATCAGGCACTAAAGGTAAAGGTCGTAAGCATAGATGTATTAGTTACAATAGCAGTAGGCGGTGCCTTTATCATTAGAAATTTTGAGGAATCGGCCATCGTAACATTTCTATTTTTATTCGGTGCATTTTTAGAGCAGAGAACACTAAATAAGACTAGGTCAGCCATCAAAGAATTGACGGAAATGGCACCGGAAAGTGCATTAAAGCAAGGAGAAGATGGAGAATTTGAAGAAGTTGAAGTCGACGATGTAGATGTAGGGGATATATTACTTGTAAAGACAGGGGCAAAAGTTCCAGTTGATGGCACAGTTGTCTTAGGTGAAGGAAGCATAAATGAGGCTAGCATAACTGGTGAATCCATACCAGTACAAAAAGAAAAGGGTTCAGAAGTATTTGCAGGTACAATATTGGACAATGGGACTATTCAAATAGTGGCAAACAGAGTAGGGGAAGATACCACCTTTGGCAAAATCATAGAATTAGTAGAAGAAGCCCAAGATTCAAAATCAGAAGCTGAAAGATTTATCGACAGATTTTCAAAATACTACACTCCAGCAGTACTGGTCATAGCATTTATAGTATGGCTGTTTTCTAGAAGCGTGGAATTGGCAATTACCATATTAGTGCTAGGTTGTCCAGGGGCATTAGTAATAGGAGTTCCTGTATCAAATGTAGCTGGTATAGGCAACGGTGCCAGCCATGGCATACTGTTAAAAGGCAGTGAAGTCATTAGGGATTTTAGCAGACTAGACATCATGGTTTTCGACAAAACAGGTACACTTACTATAGGAGAGCCTTCAGTGGCTGAAAAGAAATATTACGGAACAGAAATAGAGAGTGCCCTAAGTTATCTCGCAAGTATTGAAAAAGAATCAGATCACCCTCTGGGAAAGGCAGTGCTAGAGGATATAGGACCTATTGAATATTTTTCAGTTGAAGATACAATAGTAATAAAGGGAGAAGGTGTCCTAGCTTCTGTAAACGGTCACAAAGTGTCAGTAGGTAATGTGGCTTTGATGAAAAGAGAAAATATAGCTATAGATGAAAATGTAAAAAGCGATATAGAAGGTTTTGAGAAAAATGGAAACTCTTTGGTCCTTACGGCAGTAGATGGGGAACTTAAGATTTTAATGGGAGTGAGGGATAAGGTCAGGCTAGGAGTCAAAGATGATTTGCAAAAAATAAAAGACTTAGGAGTCAAGAAATTAATAGTGCTTTCAGGTGATAATCAAGGGACTGTTGATGTAATAAGTAGACAATTGGGCTTGACAGAAGCCCATGGAAATATGCTCCCAGAAGACAAATCCGCATATATAAAAAGGCTAATAAAGGAAAATAAGAAAATCGTCGCATTTGTGGGCGATGGGGTAAACGACAGCCCCTCCCTAGCCCTTGCCAATGTAGGTATAGCCATGGGTAGCGGAACAGACGTAGCCATTGAAACATCAGATGTAGTTCTTATGAATTCGGATTTTAGCCGACTGCCCCATGCTTTAGGATTGGCAAAAGCAACTGCTAGAAATATGAGGCAAAATATTATAATAGCTGTAGGAGTAGTACTGGCACTTTTGGCCAGTGTGTTATTTAGCCAATGGATGAATATGTCCATTGGGATGTTAGTCCACGAAGGCAGTATTTTATTAGTTATATTAAATGGAATGAGATTGCTCAGCTATAAATTAAAATGATATGATGAAAGACTAACTATTAAAAGTCAAGAGGTAAAATAAGAAATATTTAGGAATAATTCAATTTAAAATATGCATAAGAATGTGATCTGTAAAAACAGACCTAAAAAATAAATAATATTTTGTTTTGCTT